>Ga0207421_10001353_pt1 | contig 31694 bp, 32 predicted proteins | sample SodLakKL_010_SED_4_FD_187542 | JGI IMG/M metagenome (GOLD analysis project Ga0207421, IMG submission 187542) | Alkaline sediment microbial communities from Lake Tanatar, Kulunda Steppe, Russia - 8KL_010_SED (SPAdes) (version 2) | ecosystem: Environmental > Aquatic > Non-marine Saline and...
ATGCTGTCGTCAAGCCTACAGGGAGGTATTTACGGCGTCCCCCCGACAGGGCTGCGCCCTCCGCTGGGATCCACCCCGTCCAGGGGGGTGGTCTTGCCTTGCACTCCGTGGCAAGCTCGGGGGGCGACAACCACACGGAGGTGGGTGATGGCGATTTCGGACTGGCCGGAGGACGAACGTCCTCGGGAGAAACTGCTGCTGCGCGGACCGGACGCGTTGTCTGATGCGGAGCTTCTCGCAATTTTTTTGCGCACCGGCGTTACGGGCAAGAGTGCAGTGGATCTTGCTCGGGAGCTGCTGGATCATTTCGGCGGGCTGCGCCCGTTGTTGGGCGCAGATCAGCGGGCCTTCTGTGCGGCCCGGGGCCTGGGTAATGCCAAATACGCGCAGCTGCGGGCGGTCCTCGAGATGGGGCGCAGGCATTTGGCCGCAGTACTCGAGCGGGGTGATGCGATGACCTCGCCCACCGCGACCCGGGCCTTCCTGTCGGCCCGCTTGCGGGATCTTCCCTTCGAGGTCTTCGCCTGCCTGTTCCTCGACAACCGCCATCGGGTGCTGGCCTTCGAGGAACTGTTCCGGGGAACCATCGACGGGGCCAGCGTGCACCCGCGCGAGGTCGTGCGCCGGGTGCTGCACCACAATGCCGCCGCGGTGATCCTGGCGCACAATCACCCTTCCGGGGTGGCCGAGCCCTCGCGTGCTGACGAGGCGATCACCCGACGCCTGCAGGAGGCTCTGGGGCTGGTCGATGTGCGGGTGCTCGATCACGTGATCGTGGCCGACGAGATGGTGTCCTTTGCCGAACGGGGGCTGTTGTGATCGGCTCGGATCGGCCCGTCGGCGGGGCGCGCGGATGGCCCGTGCCAGTGGCTCGCCCCGGTCCCGGCGTCACCGCTCCGGAGCCTCGGTGCGCAGCCGGCCGAGGACCCGGTCCAGGGTCTCGAGCAGGCGGTCGATGTGGGCGTCGGTGTGCAATGCGCAGAGGGTGATGCGCAGCCGGGCGGTGCCCTCGGGCACCGTGGGCGGGCGGATCGCGGGGACCAGCAGTCCCTGTTCCAGCAAGGCCGCCGCGGCCGTCGTGGCGCGTTCGCTGGAGCCGAGCAGCACCGGTTGAATCGGCGTGGTGCCGTGCGGGCGGGGCAGGCCGATCGCTTCCAGGCCGTCGCCGAGCCGGCCGATCAGGTGCGCGAGGTGGGTCCGGCGCCAGCCCTCGTCGGCGGCGATGTCCACAGCGACCCGGCTGGCGGCCGCCAGCGCTGCGGGCATCGCCGTGGTGTAGATGTAACTGCGCGCGAACTGGATTAAGGCCTCGATCAGCGTTTCGCTGCCGGCGACGAAGGCCCCGGCGGTGCCGAAGGCCTTGCCCAGCGTGCCCATCAGGATCGGGACCGCGTCGGCAGCCAGCCCGAAGTGCCCGCAACTGCCGGTACCCTGCGCCCCGAGCACACCCAGGCCATGGGCGTCGTCGACCATCAGCCAGGCGTCGTGCTGCTGTGCCAGAGACACCAGCGCGGGTAGCGGAGCGATGCCGCCATCCATCGAGAACACGCCGTCGGTGACGATCAGCCGGCCCGGTCCCGGCGGCGTCGCGGCCAGCCGCGCGGCGAGATCCTCCGGATCCTGGTGACGGTAGCGCACGCTGCGACAGCCGGCCAGACGCGCGGCATCGATCAGCGAGGCATGGTTCAGCCGGTCCCCGAAGACCGTGTCGTGACGTCCGAGCAGGGTCTGCAGCACGCCGAGGTTCGCCATGTAGCCGGTGGAGAACAACAGCGCTCGTGCGCGCCCGGTGAAGGCCGCCAGGCGTTCTTCCAGCGCCGCATGGGCCCGGCTGTGCCCGTTCACCAGATGGGCGGCACCGGCGCCCACGCCATAGCGCGGCAGGGCATCCCGGGCGGCGGCGACCACCCGCGGATCGGCCGCGAGACCCAGGTAATCGTTGGAGCAGAAGGCCAGTACCGAACGGCCGTCGACGATCTGTTCCGGGACCTGGGGGCCCTCCAGCGGCCGCAGCGTGCGCCAGCGGCCGCTGGCGCGAACGTCCGCCAGGCGCTGTTCGAGTCGGGCCTCACGATCGGCGGTCATCGGGTGCGACCGGCGCGCAGGTGCAGCGGCCAATGGATCGCCTGTGGGCGATCGGGTTCGGCCCAGAGGGCCTCGAGTGCCCGGGCGAATTCGGGCATCGGGCCCGATCCGGCCGTCCGGGCGCGGCCGACCGCCGAGCTGGCCCCCGTGCGGGCCAGTGCGTGCCTGGCCAGTGCGTGGTCCGCCAGCCAGCGGAACCGCGCCGCCGGGTACTCCGGACAACATCGGGCGTAGCAGTGGGCTACCAAGGAGAAGTGATCCGGGAACATGGGTGCGGGTCGCCGGCGGCGGAACCTCCCGCGGGCCTCAAGCGTGGGTGACGGTGTCCGATCGGGCCCGATCCGTGGCCTCGGTGGGGATTGCCGGCCCCGATTCCGGCTGGATGCCCAGGCGCTCGAACAGCTCGCGGTCGTGGACCTCCTCGGGGTTCGGGGTCGTCAGCAGGCGTTCCCCGTGGAACAGCGAGTTGGCGCCGGCCAGAAAACACAGGGCCTGCAGTTCGTCGCTCATGTCGGTGCGGCCGGCGGACAGGCGCACGTGGGCCTTCGGCATCAGGATGCGCGCCACCGCGACGGTGCGCACGAACTCGAAGGGGTCGAGCGCCTCGGTGCCGAACAGCGGCGTGCCCTCGACCTGCACCAGCTGATTGATCGGTACAGACTCCGGGTGACGGGGCAGGTTCGCGAGTTGCTGCAGCAGGCGTGCGCGATCGGCCCGCGACTCGCCCATGCCCAGGATTCCGCCGCTGCAGACGTTCATGCCCGCGGCCCGCACCTGGTCCAGGGTATCCAGCCGGTCCTGGTAGGTGCGGGTGCTGATCACGCTGCCGTAGAACTCGGGTGAGGTGTCGAGGTTGTGGTTGTAGTAGTCGAGGCCGGCCGCGGCCAGACGTTCGGCCTGCGCGGCGGTCAGCATGCCCAGCGTCATGCAGGTCTCCAGGCCTTCGTTCTTGACCGCCCGCACCATCGCGATGACCTGATCGAGGTTGCGGTCGGTCGGATTGCGCCAGGCCGCACCCATGCAGAAGCGGGTGGCGCCCTGCGTATGGGCGGCGCGCGCGGCGGTCAGGACCTCGTCCAGCGGCAGCAGGCGTTCGCGCTCCAACGCGACGTCGTGGTGAGCACTCTGCGGGCAATACCCGCAGTCCTCCGGACAGGCGCCGGTCTTGATCGAGAGCAGCGTGCTGACCTGCACCCGGTTCGGGTCGAAGTGTTCGCGGTGCACGCCCTGCGCGGTGAACAGTAGGTCGCTGAACGGCAGCCCGAGCAGGTCCTCGATGGCGTCGGTGGTCCAGTTATGGCGGATGGCGCTCATTCCTCGTTCTCCTCGGGTTCGACCTCGATCTGGATGTCGTGCCAGTCCTCCCGATGGATCCGCACCAGGGCGAGGATCGTCCAGGGGATCAGGATGGCGGCCGCCACAACCCAGTAGGCCCGGTAGTAATTGATGTCGGGCGGGAAGAAGGTGGCGACACCGATCAACGAGCCCATCAACGCATAGTAGCGGTAGGCGGCCCACTGGGTGAAGCGGCCGACCCGATCGTCCGGGTGGTGTCGACACATGGCATACACCATCATCGAGGCGCCGAACCAGAAGATCAGTGGTACGATTCCCATCACCGCGGCAATGATGGTGAGCACGCCGACGTCCCCGGTGACCAGGAACAACGGAATGCCGGCCAGGGACACACTGACCAGATTGCCCCAGTCGAAGATCGAGGCGGCGCGGCGGCAGGAGCGCCCGTGGACGGTCTTGGTTGCCATGGAGAGCCATCCGCAAAAAAACGGAGCATACCATCGTGCCGGACTTCGACCGTGAATTCCGCACTGTCCTGCCGGCGGCTGTGTTGCAGGCCGTTCGGGCCTGGGCGCACGGGACCTGGACCGATCGGGCTTTGAACGGGCTGTATCCCAGCCACTGTGCGCTTTGTCTGGCGCCGGCGGCCGCCGGGATCTGCGCGGCGTGCGCCGGGGGTCTGGTGCCCAACCCGCAGCCCTGCCCGACCTGTGCCGAGCCGCTGCCGGTCACCGGCTTGTGCGTTCAATGCCAGCGCGAACCCAGTGCGCTCGATGCCAGTTGGGCGCCGTTCGCCTATGCCTGGCCGCTGAGCCAGCTGCTGCTGAGTTACAAGAGCGGCGGGCGTTCCTCACTGGGGCGGCCCCTGGCTCGATTGCTGGTCGAGCATCTCCCCGAGCGTGCGCTGCAGACGGTGGACCGGGTGCTTCCGGTGCCGCTGCATCCGGGCCGTCTGGCCGAGCGGGGTTTCAATCAGGCCGAGCATCTGGCCCGGCCGCTATGCCGTCGGCACGGTCTGCGCCTGGATACCCAGAGCGCCCGGCGCCGGATCGATACCCCCAGTCAGCAGGGGCTCCATCGCCGTGCGCGGCAGCGCAACCTGCGCGAGGCCTTTGCCGTCGACGCGGACCTCTCCGGGCTCCGGGTTCTGCTGGTCGACGACGTGATGACCACCGGGACCACCTTGAAGATGCTCGCCCGACAGGTGCGTCGGGCCGGGGCCGTTTGGGTCGGTGCGGTGGCCCTTGCGCGCGCCTGAGGTCCGGGGACCCCAACGGGAGGTTGCGCGTTGCGGCCTCAGCCCGCGAACAGGGTGTCGGCCATCATTCCCGCGAGCACCACCCAGCCCAGATGATGGTTGTTGCGAAAGGCCCGCAGACAGGCCTCGGGTTCCCGGCCCACGATCAGGAACTGCTGGTAGAACATCAGCAGGGCCACCACGCCCAGGGCGCCGAGATAAAGGCCGCCGAAGCCGGCCTGCTGGCCGACCAGATACAGCCCCAGCCAGACCAGGACCTGCAGGATGCCCGTGATCAGGCGATCCTGCTCCCCGAACAGGGTGGCGGTGGAGTGCACGCCGATCGCCAGGTCGTCCTCGCGATCCGCCATTGCGTAGAAGGTGTCGTAGACCACGGTCCAGCTCAGGGTGGTGACGAACAGCAGCCAGGCGACGGGCGGTGGGAAGTCGTTGTGCACCGCGGTGAACGCCATCGGTATCGCCCAGGCGAAGGCGGCACCCAGATGCACCTGCGGCAGACTGTGAACGCGTTTCATGAACGGGTAGGTCGCGGCCAGAATTACCGCCCCGAAGGCGAAGGCGACGGTCAGCGGGTTGGTGAACAGCACCAGCACGAAGGCGATGGCCGACAGCACCAGGAACACCGCGACGGCCTCATAGGGCTGGATGCTGCCGCGCGCCAGCGGCCGCGACCGGGTGCGTGCCACGTGCGGATCGATATGACGGTCGGCGAAGTCGTTGATCGCGCAGCCTGCGGAGCGCATCAACGTGACCCCGGCGACGAAGATGAACAGCAGGTGCGCCGGCGGCCAGCCGTCGGCGGCGATCCACAGGGCCCACAGGGTGGGCCAGAGCAGCAGGTAGATGCCCACCGGCCGGTCCAGGCGAACCAGCCGCGCGTACTCCCCCAGGCGCGCCGACAAGCTCATCGGCGGCCCGGATGCACCGGTTGGCGTAGGGCTCGCCTGCGCACCCGACGTCCGCGCCGATGCATTCCCTGCATGGCTTGCGTCGGACTCAGCCGGTCGTCAGCGGGAACAGCGTGAGTTCGACGCGACGGTTCTGCATGCGGCCTTCGGCCGTGTCGTTGCTGGCAATTGGCTGCTGCTGGCCCAGGCCGATGGTCGCGATGCGCACCCGGTTCACGCCGCGGGTGATCAGTTGATGGGCCACGGCCTCGGCACGGCGTTCGCTCAGTTGCATGTTGTATTCCGCCCGGCCGGTGCTGTCGGTGTGGCCGGCAACTTCGATTCCGGTCTGGTCGTACTTGTTCAGGACCAGGACCACCGAGTCGAGCACGCGCAGGAACTCGCCGCGGACCTCGGTGCGATCGACATCGAAGGTGATGTTGCCGGGCATGTTCAGGATCAGGTTGTCGCCGACACGGGTCACGCTGACGCCGGTGCCCTCGAGTTCGCGGCGCAGGTCGGCCTCCTGCCGATCCATGTAGTTGCCGATCGCGCCCCCGGCCAACGCGCCGATGCCCGCGCCAATCATCGCGCGCTCGGTGCGGTTGCGGCTGCTGGTGACGCTGCCGAGGATGGCGCCGGCGGCGGCGCCGATTCCGGCGCCCGCCGCCGTCCGGGATACCCGTTCATCGCGGGTATAGGGGTCGAGCGTGGTGCAGCCGGTGACGAAAGCGAGCAGACCGACGAAGGTCAGGAGCAGAAATTTGTGCATGATCAAATCCTCGAATGGAATAAGCAGTCTGTGTGGAACGCCTTGAACCTTACCTGAATGAAAACGCGATAGAGCGGCCCGCCAGAGTTCGGCCCTGCCTGGGCTCGCCAGGGCGGGGTTTCGACAGGCTAGGGCTCGGCCTCGTTCGCCCGCAGGGTCTGCAGGACCGGGGTGGTGTCCGGCCGCACCCCGCGCCAGAGCGCAAAGGCCTCGGCGGCCTGTTCCACCAGCATCCCCAAGCCGTCGCTGACCGTGGCGGCCCCCTGCGTCTGCGCCCAGAAGAGGAAGGGCTGCGCGCCGGCACCGTACATCAAATCGTAGGCCAGGCTGTCGGCATGCAGCAGACCCGCAGGCAGGGCCAGCGCGCCGTGACCGAGGCCCGCAGCCGTGGCATTGATCAGCAGGTCGTAGGGGCCGGTCGGAATCGTGTCCAGCCCGCTGGCCTCGAGCCGGGTAGCCTCGGCCAGTTCGGAGAAGGCCAGTGCCAGACCCTGCGCCTTTTCCGCAGTCCGGTTGGCGATCACCAGTCGGGCAGGCTTTCGGCGCAGCAAGGGTTCGAGCAGGCCGCGGGTGGCGCCGCCGGCCCCGAGGATCAGGATCGTCTGGCCCTCGGGGGCGAAGCCCAGTCGCTCGCCGAGATCGTGCAGGAAACCGGCGCCATCGGTGTTGTCTCCGGTCAGGCGGCCGTCGGCCTCGCACCAGAGGGTGTTCACCGCACCGGCGTATTCGGCGCGGCGGCTATGCTGATCCGCCACCCGGAAGGCCTGTTCCTTGAACGGGACGGTGACATTGAGTCCGCGCAGGTCCTCCCGGAACCAGCGGCGTACATCGTCGGCGAAGTGGTCCAGCCGGCCCAGGCGGGCCTCGTACACCAGGTCCTGCCCGGTCTGCTGGGCAAACAGGGCATGGATGCGCGGCGACAGCGAATGTTCGATCGGGTGGCCAACCACTGCGTAGCGATCGGGCTTCATCGTCGGACCTTGCCCGAATGCCTCGCCGAAATCATCGCCGGGCATCCTCCTGCAGCCATTCGGCGACCCGGCGCGCGTAGTAGGTCAGGATGCCGTCGGCGCCGGCGCGCTTCATTCCGGTCAAGGCCTCGAGGACGCAGGCCCGTTCGTCGATCCAGCCGTTGTCGCTCGCGGCCTTGAGCATCGCGTATTCCCCGGAGACCTGATAGACGAAGGTCGGGCGTCGAAATTCGTCCTTGATCCGGCGCACGATGTCCAGATACGGCATCCCGGGCTTGATCATCACCATATCGGCGCCCTCGGCGAGGTCCAAGGCGACCTCGTGCAGCGCCTCGTCGCCGTTGGCCGGGTCCATCTGGTAGGTCTCCTTGCCGCCTCGGCCGAGGTTCGCCGCCGAGCCCACCGCGTCGCGGAACGGGCCGTAGAAGCTCGACGCGTATTTGGCGGCATAGGCGAGGATGCGCACATGCACCCAGTCGTCGGCCTCCAGCGCCGCGCGGATCGCCCGGATGCGCCCGTCCATCATGTCCGACGGCGCGACGACGTCGGCGCCGGCCTCGGCATGCGAGCGGGCCTGGCGCACCAGCGCCTCGACGGTCACATCGTTCAGCACATAGCCGTGTTCGTCGATGATGCCGTCCTGGCCGTGGGTGGTGAAGGGATCGAGCGCCACATCGGTGATCACGCCCAGTTCCGGCAGGGCGGTCTTCAGCGCGCGCACGGTGCGCTGGGCGAGGCCCTCGGGGTTCCAGGCCTCGGCGGCGTCCAGGCTCTTCTTCGCCGCCGGCACCACCGGAAACAGCGCGAGCGCGGGAATCCCGAGCTTCAGGCAGGCCTCGGCCTCGTGCAGCAGGGCGTCCAGACTCAGGCGCTCGACGCCCGGCATCGAGGCCACCGGTTCGCGCAGCCCCTCGCCCTCGCGGACGAAGACCGGGTAGATCAGGTCGTCGGCGCTCAGGCGATGCTCGCGCATCAGCCGACGCGAGAAGGCGTCGCGGCGCATCCGCCGGGGGCGGGTGGCGGGGTAGGTGCCGGTGCTCGTGTTCCAGTTCATGCCGTGCCGCCTTCGTTCAGCCAGTCCCGGGGTTGCAGATAGCGTTCGTACAGCGCGGCCTCGGGCGTTCCGGGATCCGGGCTCCAGTTGTAGGTCCAGCGCACCAGCGGCGGCAGCGACATCAGGATGGACTCGGTGCGCCCGCCGGATTGGAGGCCGAACAGGGTGCCGCGGTCGTAGACCAGGTTGAACTCCACATAGCGGCCGCGTCGGTAGAGTTGAAACTGGCGCTCGCGGTCGCCGAAGGGCTGCTCCCGGCGCCGTTCGACGATCGGCCCGTAAGCCTGCAAGAAGTGCTCGCCGACGCTTTGCATGAACCCGAAACAGGCGTCGAAGCCCCCGTCGTTCAGGTCGTCGAAGAACAGTCCGCCGATGCCGCGGGGCTCGTTGCGGTGCTTCAGGAAGAAATAGTCGTCGCACCACTGCTTGTAACGGGGGTAGACCTCGGGTCCGAACGGCCGGCAGGCGCGCTCTGCAGTCCGGTGCCAGTGCACGCAGTCCTCGTCGAAGCCGTAATAGGGCGTCAGGTCGAAGCCGCCGCCGAACCACCAGATTGGCGGCTCACCGGGTCTTTCGGCGACGAAGACCCGGACATTGGCGTGCGAGGTGGGCACATAGGGGTTGTGGGGGTGGATCACCAGCGACACGCCGGCGGCCTGGAACGAGCGCCCGGCCAGTTCCGGCCGGTGCGCGGTCGCCGACGCCGGCAGGCCCGGGCCCATCACATGCGAAAAATTGACACCGGCTTGTTCGAAGACGCCGCCGCCCTGGAGCACCCGGGAGCGTCCGCCGCCCCCGGCCTCGCGGGTCCAGGCGTCCTCCTGAAACCGAGCCTGCCCGTCGAGGGCCTGGAGTCCGTTGCAGATGCTGTCCTGCAGTCCCTCGAGGAAGCCGAGCACCGGCTCGATGTGAAATTCAGTGTCGGCCATGGCCAGGTCCCTGTGTGCAAACGAATCGATGCTGCCGAATCCTGTGTTGGGCGGATTCTGTGTTGGGGATCATCCCGAGGTCTTACCGGGGGGCTCCCCAGGAGCAGGCGCTTCCGGTGGTCCCCCGCGCACCCAGCGCCCGCTGATCAGGTCGCGAATGCTGCTGGGTTGTGCCGCCCCCTCGCAGGGGGCGTCCAGGATGCCGTTGATCTGCCCGGCAAACAAGGCCAGTACCTCGGCGGCGCTGCGTGCGGGAGGTTCCCCGGTGCGATTGGCGCTGGTCGAGACCAGCGCCGACCCGGCGGCCGCACAGAGCGCACGCACCGCCGGATGGGCGGTGACGCGCACCGCCAGCCGGGGGTGGGCGCCGCGCAGCCAGGGTGGGCATTCGCGCCGCGCCGGCCAGAGCCAGGTGTGCGGTCCGGGCCAGCTGGCCTCGGCACGAGCGCGTAACGGTTCCGGCACGGGTTCGAGCCAGTGCGCGATACGATCCAGATCATCGGTGATCACGATCAGCCCCATGGCCGTGCTGCGCCCCTTCAGGCGCAGCACCCGTGCACACGCCGGACCGTCGGCCGGGTCGCAACCCAGGCCGAAGACGGCCTCGGTGGGGTAGGCGACCACGCCGCCTCTGCGCAGCAGGTCGGCGATCACCGGCACCTGCGTCGAGACCTGAGTCGAGGGCGTCATCCGGATCGGGTCCTCACCGCGGCGAATTCCGACATGCCGGTGGGGTCGGTTCAGCTACCGCTGACGACGTTCGAGCGATTGGCCCGTTTCGCCGCCGGGCTGGTCGCTTTGGGGCTCTTGGGGGCTGCCGGTTTTTTTGCTGCGGGCCTATTCGGCGCCGCCTTTTTCGCGACGGGCTTCGGGGCCTCGGTGCCGGCGGCGGCCTTGGCTGGTGCCTTCTTGGCCGGGGCCTTCTTCGCTGGCGTCTTCTTGGCTGCAGCCTTTTTGGGGGCGGTCTTCTTCGGGGCGGCCTTCTTGGCCGCCGCGGCCTTGCCGGTCTTGCGGCCGCGCCGTTCCGGGGCCGCGGCCAGCAGTTCCTGGCATTCGGCCAAGCTCAGGCTCGCCGGTTCGCGGTCCTTCGGGATCTTGGCATTCTTGGTGCCATCGGTGATGTAGGGCCCGTAGCGGCCATTGAGGACCTCGATCCCCTCGGCCGGGAAGGACTGGATGTATTTCGCAGCATCGAAGGCCTTTTTCTCGGCCACGATCTCTAGCGCGCGCGGCAGTTCAATGCTCCAGACATCGTCGTCCGGCCCAAGCGAGGCGTACTTGCTCCCGTATTTGACGTAGGGGCCAAAGCGCCCGACGTTGACCAGCACCGGCTCGCCGTCTTCGGTGGTGCCCAGTTCGCGTGGCAGCTTGAACAGGGTCAGGGCCTCGTCGAGGGTCACCTGGTCCATCTTCTGACCGGGCAGCAGGCCGGCGAAACGCGGCTTTTCCTCGTCGTCCTTGGTGCCGATCTGCACGATCGGGCCGAAGCGGCCCATGCGCACACTGACCGGGCGCCCGCTCTTCGGATCGGTGCCCAGGTCGCGCGACTGCACAGCCTCGGCGCGGGTCACGCTCGCGGCCTTTTCTTCGACCTGCTGATGGAAGCCGGTCCAGAACCGTTCGAGGACCGGGATCCATTCCTTCTCGCCGCGAGCGATCTCGTCCAGCTCGTCCTCGAGCTTCGCGGTGAAGTCGTAGTCCACGTACCGGGTGAAGTGCTGGGTCAGGAAGGTATTGACGATGCGCCCGATGTCGGTCGGTAAAAAGCGCTTGCCGTCCATCTCCACGTATTCGCGCGACTGCAGGGTGGAGATGATGCTGGCATAGGTCGACGGGCGGCCAATGCCGTATTCCTCGAGGGTCTTGACCAGGCTGGCCTCGGTGTAGCGCGGCGGCGGCTCGGTGAAGTGCTGGTCGGCGCTGACGTCGAGCAGATCCAGGATCATGCCCTCGGCGAGTTCCGGCAGGCGGCGGTCCTCGTCGTCGTCCTTGGTCACCTCGTCGCGGCCCTCCTGATACACGGCGATGAAGCCAGCATGGCGTAGGGTCGAGCCGGTGGCGCGGAAGCGGTGATTGGTGTCCCCCGGGACCAGATCCGCAGCCACGGTATCGAAGGTGGCGTGGACCATTTGGCAGGCGACGGTGCGCTTCCAGATCAGGTCGTAGAGCCGGGCCTGATCGGAGGTCATCCGGTTGCGGACCTCCTCGGGCAGGCGGTGCACCGACGTCGGCCGGACCGCCTCGTGGGCCTCTTGGGCGTTCTTGGCCTTCGTCTTGTACTGGCGCGGGCTCGACGGGACGTTGTCCGCCCCGTAGCGCTCATGGATCAGCTCGCGGATCTCGGTAATAGCCTCGCCGGCCAAGCTCACCGAATCGGTCCGCATGTAGGTGATCAGACCGATCGCCCCGCTGCCCAGATCGATGCCCTCGTAGAGCTGCTGGGCCACGCGCATGCTGCGCTGCGCCGTGAAGCCGAGCTTGCGCGAGGCCTCCTGTTGCAGGGTCGAGGTGGTGAAGGGCGGTGCCGGGTTGCGCTTGCGCTGCTTCTTTTCCACGGAGACCACGCGCAGGGCACCGATGACCTCGCGGGGCAGCTCCGCCGTTGCATCGGCGAGCGCCCCGGCCCGCGCGGCCTCGATCAGCCGGCGCTGGGCGTCGGTGGCGAGCGCCTCGGAGTTCAGGTCGAACTGATCGAGCCGGGTGCCGTCGAGGTGGCTCAGGCGGGCGCTGAAGCCTTGCTGCTCGCGCCGGACCTGGGCGTCCAGCGTCCAGTACTCGCGGGCCACGAAGGCCTCGATCTCGTTCTCGCGCTCGCAGATCATGCGCAGCGCCGGACTCTGCACCCGGCCGGCCGACAATCCCCGCTTGATCTTGCGCCAGAGCAGCGGCGAGAGGTTGAAGCCGACCAGGTAATCGAGTGCGCGCCGCGCCTGCTGGGCGTTGATCAGGTCCAGCGACAGCGTGCGCGGGTGAGCGATCGCCTCCTGTATGGCCCGCTCGGTGATCTCGTGGAAGACCACGCGTTTGACCGCGCGTTCGCCGAGCACGCCGCGCTCGCGCAGCAACTCCAGCAAGTGCCAGGAGATGGCCTCGCCTTCGCGATCCGGGTCGGTTGCGAGGATCAGTTCGTCGGCCGACTTCAGCGCCTTGGTGATCGCCTGGACCTGTTTCTCGTTGCGGGCGATGACCTCGTAACGCATCTGGAACCCGGCTTCGGTGTCGACCGCGCCCTCCTTGGGCACCAGGTCACGCACGTGCCCGTACGAGGCGAGCACGGTGAAGTCCGGCCCCAGGTACTTGCCGATGGTCTTGGCCTTTGCAGGCGATTCCACAATGACGAGATTTTTGCTCATGTCGCTCGGGACCACTCCATTTGCGCCCGGGTTCCATTCGGTTTCGCGGTCGCGAAACGCCAGGGCCTGTGCAGATGCACCGCGCCGAGCCGAAACGTCCCAGATGCCGGCACGAGCTGCTGGCAAACGGGTGCGAGGTTCGGTTACAGGCGTATCAATGCAGACGGTTCAATGTAGGCCGATCAAGGCTGCTGGATCAATGCAGGTAATCGGCCAGTGCCGGCATGCTGTCGGCCAGTACGACCTCTTCGAGCCGGGAATAGGCGATAGTGTCATCGGGCTGATTGAACAGCACCATCAACACCACCCATTTCAGCTGGTCGAGGTCGATTTCGTCGGCCTCGAGCTCCATCACCCGGTCGATGACCAGTTCCCGGGTGCCGGTGGTCAGCAGGCCATTCTGTTCCAGATGGACCAGGAAACCCCGAGCCTCCAGGTCCAGCCGGCCCTGTTCCTCGAAGGTGTACACCCGCTGTGCGGCCTCGGATCCGGCTTGTGCGGCCACCGGTTCCTCGCTGACCAGACGTTCCAGCCAACCCAGGGCCCGGTCGATCTCAGATGCCGGGAATCCGGCCTCCTGCAGACGGGTTTGCAGATCCTGGCGGTCCGGTTCGGCCTCCGCGTCGTCGTCCATGTAGTGCTCGAACAGGTACATCAACACGTCCAGCACGTTCTCTTTCATGTTTTCGGGGGTCCTGCGTCGAGGCGCTGGTAGCGCCCGTGACTAAGCAAGGCCACGCGGCCGTTGAGTTCCATTAAAACCAGAATGGAGGAAAGCGTCTCTACGGTCAATGCAGTGCGCTGGAGCAGGGTCTCCAGGGTCACCGGGTCGAAGCCCATGGCGATCAGCACCTGTTCCTGGGCCGGATCGAGGCAGGCAGCGTCCGCCGGAGCGAGCGAATGCACGTCCGGTTGGAGGGGCACTTGCGGCGGCAACGACGTGGCGACGCCGAGCCAATCGGCGAGGTCTTCGAGGATGTCATCCGGTGACTCCACCAGTTGCGCCCCGTCCCGGATCAGCCGATGACAGCCCCGGCTGACCGGGCTCAGAATGGAGCCCGGAATCGCATAGACCGAGCGGCCCTGTTCGGCGGCCAGACGCGCGGTGATCAGAGACCCGCTGCGCAACGCCGCCTCGACCACCAGGGTACCGAGGCACAGGCCGCTGATTACGCGATTGCGCTGCGGGAAATGGCCCGGTCGGGCGATGGTGCCGATCGGCCAGAGCGAGACCAGCAGCCCCTGATCGGCGATCTGGTGGGCCAGGCGTCGGTGGTTGGCGGGATAGACCCGATCGGCGCCGGTGGCGACCACGGCCAGGGTGCGCCCCTCGGGGCTCGCGAGGGCACCGCGATGGGCGGCGGCATCGATGCCGTGCGCGAGTCCGCTGGTGATGGTCAATCCGGCCGCGGCAAGTTCGCGGGCAAAGTGCGCGGCGTGGCGCAGGCCCTGGGGTGTGGCCCCGCGGCTGCCGACGACGGCGATCTGCGGCCGCCGCAACAGATCGCGGTCGCCCAGCAGGTACAGGGCCGGCGGTGGGTCCGGCAGCTCGGCGAGCAAGGGCGGGTAGATCGGGTCATCGCGGGTGAGGATGTGGTGTCGGGGGTCGGCGGCGAGCCAGGCCAGGTCCGTGTCGATCCCCGCCTCGCGCAGTTCAGTGGCCTCGCGCAGTCCGGCGGCCGTGCCGCGATCGGGTACGCCGATCGCGGCCCATCGGCGCCCTTCGGCATGCAGGGCCGCCGCCGGCGTTCCGAAGGCCTCGAGCAGCCGGGACACCCGCCGTGGCCCCAGGCCCGGCGTGTGCAGCAGCCGCAGCCAATCCCTGAGCCCTTCCGTGGCCGCTTCGATGGTCGGCTCAGGGGCTTCGGAGCCGGTACCCTTCACGGATCGGGCGGCTCGCGGTGAGAATCAGGCCGTAGGCCACCTTTTCGAAGGTGCGGAACACCATCAGCGAGCCGATCTCCTCCTCGGGCAGGGCCACCCATTCGCTGGCGTTCAGGCTCACCACATCGCGTGTGCTGCGCCCGGCTTCCCAGGCGGCAAAGACCTGGCCGTCCTCGACGCCGTCGCGCGCGCCCCGATTGATCACGGCCGCCTGATAGGTCCCGATCTGGCTGATGGCATCGAACAGCAGGATCACCTGGCCTTCGAGACCGGCCGGTGGCCGGCTGATGTCGAACAGCAGGTTGGGATCCTCGTCGAACCCGATCAGCCGATCGCCGCGGATGGCCTCACGTTCCCCGGTGCGCAAGACCGCGGTGGCGACGTCGCCACCGCGGACGATCTCGGCCTCGGCGATCGGGATGGTGGCGATCCCGAGTTCCTCACCGGTGTCCGGGTCCACCAGCAGGCGATCGCGCCGCACCACGTGATAGAGGTCGTAGCGCTCGGCTTCGGGGGCATGGCGTACATAGACCCGATCGCCCGGGCCGAAGATCACGCGTTCGTCCTGAGCGGCGAGGATATAGGGCGCCGCGTCCAGGGTGGCCGCATCGACCACCCGCGGGCGGAACATGAACGGCTGCAAGGCGGAGATTGGAAAGACCTGGTCCTCGAGCGCCTCGATCCGGATGCGCGGCTGCAAGGCGACCGTCACGCGCGGGCGTCCGTCCAGTACATGCAGGTAGAGTACGTCTCCCGGATAGATCTGGTGCGGATTGCGCACTTGGGGATTCTGCAGCCAGACCTCGGCCCAGTACCAGGGGTCGCGCAGGAAGACATTGGCAATGTCCCAGAGGGTATCGCCCTCGCGGACCACGTAGCGCTCCGGTGCCTGGGACCGAACCACGGGGATGGCGGCGGGCGCCGGTGCCGGGGTGGGCACCGCAACCATCGGTTCCGGTGCCGCCCCCTGCGGTACGGGCTCCGGACCGGCGGCGCAGGCCATCAACCCAAGAGATAATACAGTGACGATGCCGGTCCGACGGAACGCGGCTGAGGCCCTGGCATGCAACATGGAATTCCCCTGATCAAGTCCTGGCGGCTTGCATCGGTCGGGCCGTGCCACCCGGAGCCACGGCTTGCCCGGGAAACACGTCGTCGCGAATTCCTGCCGTTTTTTGTTGTCTAGTAACGGTAACCGAGCGGTGCTTACTGTCCGCGCGTCCTATCGAGTCGCCGCATCGGGACGCGGTCTTCTCGTCAAACGAACCCCTTACCCAATACAATGATGCCAATAACCGGGATGCTACCCTCGCCGGCGCCTTCGCATCCGTTTGCAAGTTAGCAGAAAATTCGCGCCGGCACAGTATGGAGATTGAGGTTTAGCGATGGCACTCAGAGAGATTCTGCAATTTCCCGACCCGCGCCTGCGTCTGCGGGCGGCACCGGTGGCCGCGGTCGACGATTCGATCCGTGCGCTGGTCGACGACATGTTCGAGACGATGTACGCCGCGCCCGGGATCGGGCTGGCGGCGACTCAGGTCAATGTGCAGCGCCGCGTGCTGGTGGCCGATGTCAGCGACGACCAGAGCGCCCCCTATTGCCTGATCAACCCGGAGATCCTGGCGCGCGAGGGCGAAGAGGAGATGGATGAAGGCTGCCTGTCGGTGCCCGGTTTCTACGAAACCGTGCGGCGGGCGGACTGGATCCGGGTGCGTGCGCTGGACCGCGACGGCCAGGCCTTCGAGTTGGCCATCGATGGCTTGTTGGCCGTCTGTATCCAGCATGAGATCGATCACCTGGACGGTAAGCTCTTTGTCGACTACCTCTCGAACCTCAAGCGCAGCCGCATTCGCAAGAAGCTGGAAAAGCAGGCCACCCGGGCCCCGGAATCGGGCGCGCGCGCAGCCGAACCGGCTGCGCTGCGTTGATCGCTGCGGACCGGCGTATCGTCTACGCCGGCACACCGGAGTTCGCCGTCCCCGCCCTGGAGGCCCTGATCCGTGCCGGTCATACGCCGGTCGCCGTGTATACCCAGCCCGACCGCCCGGCCGGGCGGGGCCGTCGGCTGACGCCGTCGCCCGTCAAGCAGGCGGCGGCCGCCGCCGGGATCCCGATCCGGCAGCCGGTGTCGCTCCGGCCCGTCGAGGCCCAGGCCGAGCTGGCGGCCCTGTCCCCGGACGTGCTGATCGTCGCGGCCTATGGGCTGATCCTGCCGGCCCGTGTGCTCACGATTCCGCCGCTGGGCAGTGTGAACCTTCATGCCTCGTTGCTGCCGCGTTGGCGGGGGGCGGCGCCGATCCAGCGGGCCATCCTGGCCGGGGACACCGAGACCGGGGTCTGTCTGATGCAGATGGAGGCCGGACTCGATACCGGTCCGGTCCTGGCCTGCGAACGCCTGGCCTTGGATGCCCGGGCGACCGCGGCGAGTGTGCACCAGGCCCTGGCGGAGCTGGGTGCGGCCTTGTTGGTACGGCAGCTCGATGCGCTACTGGCGGGAACCCTCACACCCCAGCCCCAACCCGAAGCGGGGGTGCGCTATGCCCACAAGATCGAAAAGGACGAGGCCTGGATCGATTGGCACGAAGCCGCGGTCGCGATTGATCGCCGGGTCCGGGCCTTTGTGCCTTGGCCGGTGGCGCAGACCGCCTTCGGGGACCAGGTCCTGCGCGTCCACCAGACGCAGGTTCTGGGATCCTCCGAGCCGGCGGACGCCGCCCCCGGGACGGTCCTCGCCCAGCATCGGGACGGAGTGGATGTGGCCACCGGGGCGGGGGTGCTGCGCCTGGTGACCGTGCAGCTTCCGGGGCGCAAGCCGATTCCAGCCGCGGCCTGGGCTCAGGCCGCGGCACGCGATCAGGCCCTGCCGGGCCGGCGTCTCGGCGGGGAGGCATGATCGTGGCGGGCAAGACCGTGGCGGGCAAGACCTCGATCCGCAAGACTTTGGCCGGGAAGGATTCGCAACCGCGTCGCCAATGCCTGGCGGCCCTGCGCCGGGTGCTGCTGAACGGCGAATCCTTGACTGCCGCCCTGGTCGTGGAGACCGCCGTCCTGGCCCCGCGCGAGGCGGCCTGGAGCCGTGCCCTGGCCTACGCCACCCTGCGCTGGTATCTGCGCCTGGAGGCGATGGTCGATGCCATGTTGGAACGCCCGCTGAAGCCGCGTGATACCGTGGTCAGGGTGCTGTTGTGCCAGGGGATGGCGGAGATTCTCCATTTCGGCACCCCGGACCATGCGGCGGTCCGAGAGACCGCCGAACTCGCGCGTGGCATCGGGCGCCCCGGGGCGGTGGGGCTCGTCAACGCCCTGTTGCGCCGGGCCCTGCGGGAACGGGAGTCGTTGCAGACTCAGGTGGATCAGGATCCGGCGTTGAAATATGCCTGCCCGGCGTGGTTGCTCGCGGGCGCGCGCGTGGCCTTTCCGCAGACCTGGCCCGAGGTGTTGCAGGCCGCGCTCGAGCCGGCTCCGATGACCTTGCGGGTCAACACCGCCCGGATCGATCGCGAGGCCATGTCGGCACAGCTGGCCGCGGCCGGCCTCGCGGCCCATGCCCATCGCTTTGTGCCTTCGGCCCTGGTGTTGGCCGAACCGGCGGACGTGGGAGGCATTGCGGGTTTTGCCGAAGGGCTGGTCTCGGTGCAGGATGCGGCGGCCCAGTGGGCCGCCGAGCTGCTGGCGCCGCGCCCCGGCGAGCGTATTCTGGACGCCTGCGCCGCCCCCGGCGGCAAGACCGGGCATCTGCTCGAGGCCGTAGACGGTGCGCTCGAAATGACGGCGCTGGATGTCGATGGCCCGCGCTTGGAGCGGGTGCGTGAGAACCTGGAGCGTCTCGGCTATGCTGCGCGGTTGCGCGTCGGCGATCTGGCCGATCCGGCGTCCTGGTGGGACCAGCAACCCTTCGATGCGATCCTGCTGGATGTCCCCTGTTCGGCGACGGGCGTGCTGCGCCGGCATCCGGACATCAAGCTGCTGCGCCGGCCCGGCGATATTCCGGCGCTGGCCGCACGCCAGCGCGCCTTGCTGACGACCGCCTGGGGCCTGCTGCGTCCCGGTGGGCGCCTGCTCTACACCACCTGCTCGATGTTGACCGAGGAAAACGAGGGGGTGGTCGCCCCCTGGCTTGCGGCCACCCCGGACGCCGTCGCCGAGCCCCTGCACTTCGCTGGCGGCGTCGATCGCGCCGTTGGGCGGGCGATCGCGCTGGGGACTGCGGGCATGGATGGCTTCTACTACGCGCTGCTGGCGCGTCGGGGCTGAGCGATGCGCGGTCGGTCCTGGGCTCTGCTGGCGGCCCTTTGGTCTCTGCTGCTGGTCTGGCCGGCGAGCGCCGATGCCATCGAGATCCGCAAGGCCGATCACCTCTGGCAGGACGAACATCGTCTGCTGGTGCGGCTGCACCTGGACATGGATCTGCCTGAAGTGCTGCTCAAGGCGCTGGCCAATGGCGTTGGGGCGGATTTTCGCACCGAGGTGCGACTGGAGTACCGGCGCGGACTCCTCGGCGAACGTACCGCGGCCCAGGGACGGCAGCAGGTACGGCTCGAATACTCCGCGCTGAGCCGGCACTATGTGGTGATCGATCAGGGGCAACAGCGTCTGGAACTCGCGCCGACCCTCGGCGATGCGCTGGAGGTGCTGGCCCGACGCCTGGGCCGCGTGATCATCGAGCTGACACCGGACACGCTGCGCCCGGATGTGCAGTACAGTCTGGCCACGCGCGTGGTGCTCGATCACGCGGCCCTGCCCCTGCCGCTGCAATGGGATGCCCGCCTGCGCAGCGCCTCGGTGCAACAACTCGGGTGGTATCGGTGGCCTTTGGAATGATGCGCTTTCCCTGGGGGTTGCTCGGCATGGGGCTCCTGTTCGTGCTCCTGCTGGCATCGCTGGCGGTGATGGGCGACGCCGCCCAGAACTCGGCTCGCTTCGAGCAGGTGTTTCTGGGCCTGCTGGTCTTCCACGCGCTGGTGCTGCTGGTGCTGGGTACATTGATCATCCATCAGTTCGTGCGCCTGATCGTGCAATTTCGCGGCGGCGTGCCGGGCAGCCGTCTGACCCTGCATCTGGTGATGGGTTTCATGCTGGTCGCGGTGCTACCGGTGTCGGTGGTGTATTACTTCTCCTTCAAGTTTCTGAACGAAGGGGTGGATTCCTGGTTCGACGTGCGGGTCGATGGGGCCCTCGAAGACGCGCTGGAGTTGTCGCGCTCCTCGCTGGATCTGCGCGTGCGCCAGCTCGCTCTGGAAACCCAGGAGATCATGCGCCAGTTGCAGGATGTCTCCGAAGCCCTGGTGCCGCTGGCACTGAACGATGTCCGGGCCCAGATGAACGCGCAGGAGCTCACGCTGGTCGGCGCCAACAACCGGATCATCGCGTCCAGCACGGACAGTCCGATCCGGCGCCTGCCCTCGCCGCCGGGTTCCGAGATCCTGCTGCGCATGAGTCCGGGGCAGCCTTTCACCCGACTGGAGCCGCAGCACGATGGCACCATGGTGATCCGGGTGGTCGCGACGGCAGGCGACCGCCGGCCTGGGGCCGACAGCCGCATTCTGCAGGGGATCTATCCGGTGGACCCGCGCATGACCGCTCTGGCGGTACGGGTGCAGGATGCCTTCGTCGATTACCGCGAATTCGCCTACCTGCGGGGCCCGATCAAGCAGGGCTTCATTTTCACGATGTCGCTGGCCTTCGCGATCTCGCTGATGGCGGCGCTGTGGGCCGGGCTGCTGGTGGCGCGGCGCCTGGTGCGGCCGGTGACCGATCTGGCCGAGGGCACGCGGCTGGTGGCCTCCGGCGACTACAGCATGCGGTTGGCGGTGGGTCGGGACGACGAGCTCGGGTTCTTGGTGCGGTCCTTCAACGCAATGACCCGCACGCTGCAGGAGGCGCGTCAGGAGGCGGAACGCAACCGGCGGCTGCTCGATGCCGAGCGCGCCTATCTGGAGAGCGTGCTGCAGCACCTGCGTTCCGGCGTGCTGGCGCTCGACGGCAGCCTCCGGCTGCGCACGGCCAACGCCGCGGCCTGCCAGATCCTGGAATGCGACCTGCGCGGCGGCCACAATCGTCCACTGACCGAGTTCGATCAGGATTGCCCCCTGGTCACGCAATTCTTCGAGGCCATCGCGGACGTGCTCGAGCGCCGCGAGCCGGAATGGTCCCGGGAGGTGGTGGTGTTCACCCGGACCGGACGCAAGGTGCTGATGACCCGGGCGGTCTGGTTGCCCAATCTGGGTAACAACCGCGGCCTGCATGCGATCGTGTTCGACGACATGACCGAATTCCTGCGGGCGCAGCGCGACGCGGCCTGGGGCGAGGTCGCCCGGCGTCTGGCGCACGAGATCAAGAATCCGCTGACGCCGATCCAGCTCTCGGCCGAACGGCTGTCGCGACGGCTTGGCAAGACCCTGGAGGGGCCGGACCGCGAGATGCTCGATCGCGCGACCCGAACCATCGTGCAGCAGGTCGAGGCGATGAAGATGCTGGTGAACGCCTTCCGCGATTATGCCGAGGCGCCGCGCCTGGCGCTGGCGCCGCTGGACCTGAACCACCTGGTGCGGGACGTTTGCGAACTCTATGTGGGCGAGAACCAGCCGGCGCGCCTGGTGCTGGATCTGGGGACCCGAGTACCCGATATTCGGGGCGATGCCGGACGCCTGCGGCAACTGCTGCACAATTTGATCAAGAACGCGATGGAGGCGGTGCAGGGCCGCCCCGAGGCCGAGGTCCGGGTGGCCACGCGGGTGCTGCAGGACGGTGCCGGGCAACGGGTGGAACTGCAGGTCGCGGACAACGGCCCGGGCATCCGGCCGGAGTTCCTCGAACGCATCTTCGAACCCTACACCACCGACAAGCCCCGCGGCACCGGATTGGGGCTCGCGGTGGCGCAAAAGATCGTGGAGGAACATGGCGGGATCATTGAATGCCATAATCAGCCCACAGGTGGCGCCGTCTTCGTGATCCGGATTCCGGTCAGTCACGGTGGCGCCGCCACCGCTGCCGGGGAAAAACGCGCATGAGCGGACCGTACATATTGGTGGTGGACGATGAGCCGGACATCCGCATGTTGCTGCGCGACGTGCTGGAGGACGAAGGCTACGAGGTGGCGATGGCCGGTTCGGTGGCCGAGGCCAAGACCGCCCGGCGCAGCCGGCGTCCCGACCTGATCCTGCTCGATGTCTGGATGCCGGACGGCGATGGCATCAGCTTGCTCAAGGAATGGACCGATCAGGACGGACTGCCGTGCCCGGTGGTGATGATGTCTGGCCACGGCAACGTCGAGACCGCCGTGGACGCCACCCATCTGGGCGCCTACGACTTCATCGAAAAGCCCCTGTCCATCGACAAACTCACGATCACCCTGAGCAATGCGCTGCAGTCCGAGCGGCTGCAGCGGGAGAACCAGGGGCTGCGCCGTTTCGGGGCGGCGGTCGCGGAACCGGTCGGCGACAGTGTGGTGATGACTCGCCTGCGCGATCAGGTGCAGCGCATGGCCCAGCACGACACCTGGGTGCTGATCTCGGGCGAGGCGGGGGTGGGCAAACAGACCTTTGCCCGCTACCTGCACGCGCGCAGTGCCCGCCGCGACAATCCCTTCATCGTGGTCGCGGTGGGTTCGCTCAGCGGCAACGAATCCATCGCCGAACTCTTCGGGACCGAGCAGGGCGAGCGGGTGCGCTTTGGCCTGTTGGAGCAGGCGGCCGGCGGCGTGTTGTTCCTCGATGAGGTCGCGGAAATGGACCTGCAGACCCAGGGCCGGCTGCTGCATGCCCTGGACACCCAACGCATCACCCGGATCGGCGGCGATCAGCCGATCGCAGTGAACGTGCGGGTGGTCGCCGCGACCAAGGCCGATCTGGCGGCGGCGGTGCGCGAGGGGCGCTTTCGCGAGGATCTGTACTATCGCTTGAACGTGCTGCCGCTGCAGGTGCCCCCGTTGCGGGAACATGCGGAAGACATCCCGGTCCTGTTGACCTATCACATGGACAACCTGCACCAACAGGAGGGGCTGCCGGTCCGGCGCTTCCAGGCGGGGGCCCTCGAGCGTCTGCGCCGCTATCACTGGCCGGGCAATGTGCGCGAGCTGCGCAACTTCGTGCAGCGCCTGATGATTCTGGGATCGGGGGACGAGGTCACCCGCGAGGAGGTCGAGCGCACGCTGGCCGGCCAGACCGTGCGCGAGGCCGAGATCGGGGAGGCGAACCTGTTTCCGGACCTGCCGCTGCGCGAGGCACGGGAACAGTTCGAGCGTCAGTACCTGGTCCACCAGCTCGAGCGTAGCGAGGGCAACATGACGCGTCTGGCGGAGCGGGTCGGGCTGGAACGCACCCACCTGTACCGCAAGTTCAAGACCCTGGGCATTGATCCGAAGCGGCTGAAGAGCAGCAGCTGAAGGGCAGCGGATGAAGCGGATCGTGATCGTCGGGGCCGGGCAGGTGGGGCAATCGCTGGCGGAGGCACTGAGCGGGGACGGCCACAATGTGACGGTCGTCGACACCCGCCGCGATCCGCTGGACGCGATGCAGAGCCATCTCGATATCCGCACCATCCACGGCTTCGGTTGCCATCCCAGCGTACTGGAGGCCGCCGGGGTTCGGGAGGCCGAGATGCTGATCGCGGTGACCGACTCCGATGAGGTCAACATGCTGGCCTGCCAGATCAGCTCGACCCTGTTCGGGACCGCCAGCAAGATCGCCCGGGTCCGGGATTACAGTTATCACGCCTACCCCAACCTGTTTGCGCCGGGGGCAGTGCCGGTGGACATGCTGATCTCGCCCGAGGCCATCGTCACCAGCCAAATCCAACGGTTGATCGAGTATCCGGGTGCCCTGCAGGTGATTGATTTTGCCGACGGGCGGGTCTCTCTGGTGGGAGTCAAGACGCGCTACGGGGGGCCATTGGTGGACCACGAACTGCGCAACCTGAGTACCGACATGCCGGGCATCCAGGCCCGAATCGTGGCCATCTTCCGGCGCAATCAGTCGATCCGGGCCAGCGGCCATACCGTGATCGAGGCCGACGACGAGGTCTTCTTCGTGGCGGCGAAGAAGAACATCCGCGCCGTCACCTCGGAATTGCGCAAGCTGGAGAAACCCTACAAGCGCATCCTGATCGGCGGCGGCGGCAACATCGGCCAGCGCCTGGCCACGGCGCTGGCCGATCGCTACACGGTCACGGTGATCGAGCGCGATCCGCGGCGTGCCGAGAAGCTGATGCAGGACCTGCCCGAGGGCCCCGAGGTGCTGGTGGGCGATGCCTCCGACGATCGCAGCCTGGAGCGGGCCGGGATCGGCGAGGCCGATGTCTTCTGCGGGGTGAGCAATGACGATCAGGCCAATATCTTTGCCGGCATGCTCGCCAAGCGCCACGGCGCGCGCAAGGTCATGGCGCTGATCAACCGACCGGGCCTGGTGTCGCTGCTGCAGCACGACACCATCGATATCGCGTTGTCGCCGCAGGAGGCCACGATCGGGGTGCTGCTCGCGCGGGTGCGGGAAGGCGGCACCGCGGCCGTGCACAGCCTGCGTGGTGGCGCCGCCGAGGCGATCGAGGCCATCGTCAGTGGCGACTATCGGACCTGCCGGGTGGTCGATCGGCGGATCGATCAGGTGGACCTGCCCGAGGGTGCGACCATCGGCGCGATTATTCGCAATCACGAGGTGATCATGCCCCATCACGACACCGTGATCCGGGTCGGTGATCACGTGATCCTGTTGCTGACCCGGCGCGATAAGCTCAGGGCGGTGCAACGCCTGTTTCAGCCGAGTGCCCGGTTTTTTTAGCGGCATCCAGGCCGTGTCGCCGCTCTGTGCTACCCTCCGGCCACGGTTCGCGCCGGCCCCACAAACCACCCTTGGGAGGACGCTCATGGCTGATACGATTCAGCGCTTCGAGGCCATGCTCGAGTCCGGCCAGGACTCCCCGATGCTGCGCCTGTCGCTCGGTAATGCCCTGATCCAGGACGGTCAGGTCGAGGCCGCCATTGCCCATCTGGAGCAGGCGGTGGCGCAGGATCCGCAGTACTCGGCGGCCTGGAAGCTCCTGGCCAAGCAGCTGTTGGCCATCGGTGCGCCGGGGCAGGCCCTGGAGGCCTGTGAACGGGGGATCGCCGTGGCCCGAGCCAAGGGGGATCTTCAGGCGGCGAAGGAGATGGAGGTCTTCGCCCGGCGCGCCCGCAAGCAATGGGAGCCGCCCGATCCACTATGAATGATCTGGTATGCGTGCCCCCAGTATGAGTGCATTCGGATGAGTTCGATCACTGGCCGATCGGCGGGCTTCGAGGCCTACCGCGCACCGCTGAGCCGTGCCCACTTCATGCCCCGCTACTGGGGTACCTGGATCGGCCTGGGCGTGTTGTGGTTGCTGCATCGGTTGCCGCGCGCCGTCGTGCGCGCCGTGGCTCCCATACTGGCCGTAGTCCTGCGTCGCGGTTCGCCCAAGCGCCGGCACATCGCCCGATTGAACCTCGCCTGGTGCTTTCCCCACCTCACCGCGGCCGAGCGCGAGCAGATGCTGCGCGAACACTATGCGGCCGCCGCGCAGAGCCTGCTGGATTATGGCCTGCTGTGGTTCGGGTCGCCGCGGATCCATGCCGCGCGGATTCGGATCGAGGGCGCGCAGCACTATGAACGCCTGCGGGAAGAAGGCGTCCCGGTGATCGTGCTGGCACCGCATTCGGTCGCGCTCGATCACGGCGGATTGCGCATGAGCCAGCTCTACGACGGGGTCTCCTTTGCCAAGCCGATGCGCAACGCGGTGGTGGAATGGATCAACCACCGTTCCCGAACCCGCTACTCCGGGGACATCTACACCCGGGACCAGGGGTTGCGTCCGGCCATCCGCCAGATTCGCAAGGGCCGTTTCTTCTACTACCTGCCGGACGAGGATCTCGGGGCCGAGGGCGCGGTCTTCGTGGATTTTTTCGGTGTGCCCAAGGCGACGCTGACCGCCCTCGGACGCCTTGCCGGCCTGACCCGCGCGGCCGTACTGCCGAGCTTCGCCTGCTACGACCCGGCCGAGGATCAATACGTGCTGACGCTCTGGCCGCCGCTCGCCGATCTGCCGAGCGGCGATCCCGCGCTCGACGCGCGCAGCATGAACGCGGCGGTCGAACAGGCCGTGCGTACCGCGCCCGCTCAATACCTGTGGACGCTGCGGCTGTTCCGGACGCGTCCTGACGGGGGCCCGAATCCGTATCAAACCGCAGCGACGGTGGCGGCCGTAGACGGCTGAACGGGGACGATGGGATGCCGACGATCGAATTCGTGGCCGGGTCCGCGACGGCGCCACCGCGTGGATGAACAGCCACGTTGGCGGGGTATTCGCCAGTGGGGACCGGAACCGGGTACCGTGCGAGGAGATCGCCAACGGGGCCGTCCCCGCCATCACCGCGTGGCGACCCGGCCCCCCTTGCCCAGGAGCCGACCATGCTGTTTGCCAGCACCCACAAGACGCGCATGCCGGAGCCTTCCGAGGCGCTGCCGGGGCGCGCCGAACCGATGCCGGTGCCGGAGCGTCATGCCGTCCTCGGCACGCCGCTGTCCCCGCCGTATCCCGACGGGCTCCAGATCATTCACTTCGGCATGGGCTGTTTCTGGGGTGCCGAGCGCCTGTTCTGGTTGCTGCCCGGGGTGTACACCACCGCCGTGGGCTATGGCGGTGGCTACACCCCGAACCCGACCTACCGAGAGGTCTGTTCCGGGCGGACGGGTCACAACGAGATCGTGCGCGTGGTCTTCGATCCGGAGCAGGTCGGGCTTGATGATCTGTTGCGGGTCTTCTGGGAGGGTCATGACCCGACCCAGGGCATGCGCCAGGGCAATGATGTGGGCACCCAATACCGGTCCGGGATCTACCTGGTCGACACCGATCACCAGGCGCCGTCCGAGGCCAGCCGGGAATGCTTTCAGGCTGCCCTGCAAGAGCTGGGCTACGGTCCGGTAACCACCGAGATCGTGCTGCTGGAGGCCTTCTGGTTCGCCGAGGCCGATCACCAGCAATACCTGGCCAAGAACCCGGGAGGGTATTGCGGTTTGGGTGGCCTAGCGGTCGGCTATCCCCAGAGGGCCTGATTCAGCCGGTTCCTCCGCCGCCCGCACCAGGGCCCGGAACAGGCGTTGCTGCACCTGTTTTTGCGGCAGGTATTCGGGGTGCCATTGCACACCGATGCACCAGCCATCGGTGGCCTCGATGGCCTGGATCACGCCGTTGGCCTCGCAGGCCACCGCTCGCAGGTGCCGTCCCAGGGTGGCTACGGCCTGATCGTGCAACGCGTTCACCCGCAGGGTCTCCCGGGCGAGGAGTGTAGCCAGGCGCGATTGGGCACTCAGGTTTACCCGCTTCACCGGCAGCAGGCTGCGCGCCTGCGGGGTCTCGATATAGAAGCTGGCGAGATCCCGGTTCAAGGTGCCGCCGCGGACCACATTGATCAGTTGCATGCCCCGGCAGATGCCGAGCACCGGGCGGCGGGCCTCCAGGGCCTGGTGGATCAAGGCCTTTTCCAGGCGATCCCGGTTCTGGTCCAGCGGTCCGGCCGGCGACTGGAACCACCGGCGCAGCAGCCAGAGCAGTGGATAGAAGACATACCCGATCAGGCGTTGGGACCAGCGGGTCTCGGTCCTTCGGATCTCCTGAGGATCCGGGACCTCGCCCGGGTCCTCACCCGGGCCGTACAGCGTCGGATCGACGTCGGCGCCACCGCCAATGATCAGGCCATCGAAGCAGCGGTCGTGGCGGGGACGGGCCGGACGGACGCGGAACGGATGGCCGCCGCTGCGCCACACCGCCAGGGCGGTGAAGAACCAGGCGGGCCAGCCGCCGCGATCGGGCCCGGTCACCGCGATCCGGGGCCGCCGTCCCGATCGGATCGATTCGGTGCGGGTCGATTCGGTTCGGATCGATCCAGGTCCGATCGGCCCGGTTTTCATCGGCTCGTTTTTGATCGGCCCGGAATGGCTGGGCCTGGGCTTGGGCGTTTCGGGAAACACCGGGTCAGAGCCAGGCACGGATGCGTTGGGCCCATTCGTCGGCAAACTGCCCGAGGGCCTGGATCGGGCGCTGCAGGTAATCCGCGGCGGTCGCCTCCAGTCGGGCGGGATCCGCGGCCAGCATCTCCACCTGGACCCAGCCGTTGAAGGGCCGAGCCAGCGTCCAGTGGGGGTCGTCGATCTCGCAATTGGGCTGCCGGTAATGCAAGGCCGGCCGGGCCTTGATCAGTGCATGTTCGACCGGGGCGGCCATTACGCGGTCCCGGTCGATGGTCGCGAACAGCGGCAACAGGTCGAGCGGGCGGTTCCGGGTCGGGTTGTGCACCAGGTACTCGTCGATCAGCTGCGGCATGTCCGGCTGGTACCCGGGTTGCAGGATCTGCCGCACATACGGCCCCGGGAAGGGCTTGACGAAGGGCGAGAGCTGCCGGGCCAAGTCGAGGGCCTCGGCCTTCACCAGGGCCTCGTAGAGTAGAACGAAGGCCCTGAGGACGGCCGCGATCCAGTCGGCCTCCAGGCTGTGGGCCTCGATATTCAGTTGCAGCCCGAAGGCATACAGCAGCGAAGACTGGGTGCCGCGCGCGCCGTGGCGCTGCAGGGCCGCACGCATCCGTTCGAGGCGCGGCAGGGCTTCCGGGGGCATCGGCGGTGCGACAATCTCGTGTGGCACGATGTGGCCGGCAGCGTCGGCCAGCCACTGATCCAGCGCGGCACTGTCGGTGTCCCCGAGTTCGATACCCAGGCGGTGCAGGTGATCCTGGTGGCGGCGATCCTTCAACACGCGTGCGTCGAGTTCGATCACGAAGTCACCGAAGTCGGTGTCGCAGACCCGGGTGATGAAGGCGCCCTCGGACTCGATGCGGCCGCCGAACTCCGCCTGTACCAGGTTTGCCATGGTTTCGAGGGCCAGCCCCGCCATCTCGATCTCGACACCGATACGCCGAGCTCGGCCATCGGGTGTGGTCGTCCATGGCAGTTTTCGGAAGGGTGCGGTCATCGATCGTCCGGCGGTTAGCAGTCCTTCCTGGATTCTGCAGGGCCCGGGCGAGCCTGTCGAGTGGCACTGGAGGCGCCTTTAGGAATCCAACCACTGTCGCGGACTTGCCCCAGCGCGGCCGGGTCCCGATCATGACGCGCACACCGTATTGTGACTCCGGTTACGACCGAAAGGGGAAGGCTGTCATGGATCAGATCTATCTGCGCGACCTCGAGGTCGAGGCCATCATCGGCGTCTACGCCTGGGAGCAACGGATTCGGCGCCGCCTGCGCTTCGACGTGGAACTGACGACCGATACCCGGACTGCTGCGGCCTCCGGCGATATCGCCGATACCGTGAACTACGGCGCGGTGGCCGATGACATTCGGGAGATCGCCGGCCGGGGTACGCATGTGTTGCTGGAATCCCTGGCGGAGGAGATCGCCCAGACCCTGCTTGAGCGTTTCCACAGCCCCTTCATCCGCCTGACTGTGGGCAAGCCCCACGCGGTTCCCGGTGTGCGCGAGGTGGGTATCGTGATCGAGCGCGAGAGCGAGCGCGAGAGCGAATGAGGCCACGCCCCGCACAGCCCGCCTTCGTCGGGCTCGGCAGCAACGTCCAGCCCGAACGGCACCTGCGACTGGCCTTGGTCGAACTGAGGGCGGCCTTCGGTGACCTCGAGCGCTCTGCGGTGTGTGCCAGCCCCGCCGCCGGATACCCCGGGCCGGATTACTGGAACCTTTGCGTCCGGTTCAGGACGACCTTGCCGGCGCCGGAACTGCTGGCTTGGCTGAAGGCCTTGGAGCGGCGCCTGGGCCGCGAGCCCGGCGAGCTGCGGTACTCCCCGAAGACCCTGGATGCCGACCTGCTGTTGTTGGGCGATCTGATCGCACGCGATCCCCCGTTGCCGCATCCCGAGATCCTCACTGCACCCTATGTGCTCGGCCCCTTGGCGATGCTGGTGCCGCACCAGGTGCTGCCCGGCCAGACGGTGGCCCTGGAAGACCTGTGGCGGGGTCATCCCGGGGCAAAAAACCTGCGCATCCTGCGCCCCGATCCGCTGTAGGGCGCCCAACCGCCCACGCACCGCCTTGGCGCGGTGCCGCTCCAATCCCCGGTGCACGCGCACCGAAAAAGTGCATCGAAGCGCCCGCATTTGCACCGAATTGGTGCGAAACGCCCCGCAAGGCTCCCTGCACCGCGTCAAATCCCACGAATCAGGCTGTTGGCACGCGCCATGCAGTACTCCGTCTGTCTGAACGACACATCGATCCCTCTAGGATTAACCGGATTCAGCGACAAGGAGTGAAAAATGAAAATGATCACGGCGATCATCAAGCCGTTCAAGCTTGATGATGTTCGCGAAGCAATATCGGAAATCGGCGTGCAAGGCATGACGATGACGGAGGTCAAGGGGTTTGGTCGCCAACGCGGTCACACGGAGCTTTATCGTGGTGCCGAATACGTGGTGGATTTTCTACCCAAGGTGAAGCTTGAGGTCGCCGTGGACAGTTCCCTGGTCGATCGGGTGGTGGAAGCCATCTCGAAATCGGCGAGCACCGGCAAGATCGGTGACGGCAAGATCTTCATCACCCCCATTGAGCAGGTGGTTCGCATCCGCACCGGCGAGACCGGCGCCGACGCGCTGTAGCGCGACAACCGACACCCCTGAGACTGGAGACATCCGACTATGGAACAGCAAGTAATAGACATCGGCTCGCAAGTGATCGAGCTCGCCTACGCCCTCGACACCTTTTATTTTCTGGTGTCCGGCGCACTGGTAATGTGGATGGCCGCTGGCTTTACCATGCTCGAAGCGGGCATGGTTCGGACCAAGAGCACCGCAGAGATCCTGACGAAGAACATTGCGCTCTACTCCATTGCCAGCATCATGTTCATGCTGGTCGGTTACAACATCATGTATGGCGAGGGCCTGTCCTCGATCATCCCGAGCATCGGCCTGTTCGTCACCGGCGACAATAGCGTCGAAGGTGTGCTGGCGAGTGACGGCGAAATCTACTACTCGGATCGCGCCGACTTCTTCTTCCAGGTGGTGTTCGTCGCCACCGCGATGTCGATCATCTCGGGTGCGGTGGCCGAACGGATGAAGCTGTGGGCCTTCCTGGCCTTTGCGGTGGTGATGACCGGCTTCATCTACCCGATCCAGGGCTTCTGGACCTGGGGTGGTGGCTTCCTCGACGAACTGGGCTACCTCGACTTCGCCGGCTCCGGCATCGTTCACTTCACCGGTGCCGTCGCGGCCCTGGCGGGTGTGCTCCTGCTCGGCGCTCGTAAGGGCAAGTACGGCCCGAATGGTGAGATCAATGCCATCCCGGGTTCTGCGATGCCGTTGGCCACCCTCGGTGTGCTGATTCTGTGGCTCGGCTGGTTCGGCTTCAACGGCGGCTCCGAGCTGAAGGTGTCCGACATCGAGTCGGCGAACAATGTCGCCGCGGTCTTCGCGAACACCAATCTGGCCGCGGCCGGCGGGGTGATCGGTGCCCTGATCACCACCCGTCTGCTCTTTGGCAAGGCGGATCTGACGATGGCCCTGAACGGCGCGATCGCCGGCCTGGTGGCGATCACCGCCGAACCACTGATGCCCTCGATGGCGCTTGCCGCGGTCATCGGTGCGGTCGGTGGCGTGATCGTGGTCTTCTCGATCGTCGGGCTGGACAAGCTGCGCATCGACGATCCGGTCGGCGCGATCTCTGCGCATGGCACGGTTGGCATCTGGGGCGTGATGGCGGTACTGCTGAGCAATCCGGACGCCACCCTCTTCGGTCAGGTGGCCGGCCTGGCGGTGATCTTCGCCTTCGTCTTCGTCGCCAGCCTGATCGTGTGGTTCATCCTGAAGCTGGTGATGGGCATCCGACTCTCGGAGGAAGACGAGTACATCGGTGCCGACGTCGCCGAGTGCGGGCTGGAAGCCTATCCGGAGTTCACCAAGAAGTCCTAGGACCTGAACCGGTCCAAACCTGAACAGGGTGCCCGGAAAGCGGGTCCGGGCACCCGAACGAGGTCTCCTCCAACGCCGACCATACAGTCTCCCAGGGCTTGAAATCGGTGACTTGCGGGCGCATCCAGCGCCCGCTTTTTTTTGCGCAGGGTCTGGGCCAAGCGCAGCGGGCCGACCAGCCCGTGCCCCAGCCGTGCGGGGTGCACCCGGTCCGGACACGCTCAAGTCATCCCTGAGCGCTCGTAGATGGCCATCCATGGCCATCTACGGTCCGGACCGGGTGCACCCCGCAC
>Ga0207421_10001354_pt1 | contig 31664 bp, 46 predicted proteins | sample SodLakKL_010_SED_4_FD_187542 | JGI IMG/M metagenome (GOLD analysis project Ga0207421, IMG submission 187542) | Alkaline sediment microbial communities from Lake Tanatar, Kulunda Steppe, Russia - 8KL_010_SED (SPAdes) (version 2) | ecosystem: Environmental > Aquatic > Non-marine Saline and...
GACGAGCAAGACGGCATACATCTCTCCCTCGGGTTCCTCGAGAAATTTGAGGAGTGCGTTCGAAGCTTGCGGATTCAACGTGTCCGCCTTCTCGATGATGTATATCTTGGGACCGTCCTCGAGTGATGTCTTCGAAAAGTCGCTCTGTAGCTCCTTGATCGACTCTTTCAGGATCTGTTCCCGCGTCGGGCGGACGATGTGGACGTTCGGATGGGTCGTACGGTCGATACGGCGACAGGCGGAACAAACACCACAAGGTCGCTTGTCTTCGCTTTCGCAAAGCAAAAGCGCCGCAAAAAAAAGCGCGGTGTCGAATTTCATGCCCCCCGCCTCGCCTTCGAAGATGTAGGCGTGGGAGAGCCTGTCACGGTGATAGCTGTTCACGAGCATCGACACGGCTTCCTTCTGTGCGTTTTTCATATCCAGAAAATCCACGGTAATCATCCTTTTTTGAGTCTGTCGATGAGTTCCATTGTCGCTTTCACGACTTCATCGAGGGATTTTGTTCCATCGACGGTCTTGATGCGGTCGGGCCATTTCGCAATCAGTTCCTGATAGCCCTGATAGACCCGCTTGTGGAATGCCATGTCCTCGAGATCCAGCCGGTCCACACGGCGATGGTTGTCGAATACCCGGCCCAAACCGACACTGGGCGGCACGTCGACAAATATCGTCAAATCGGGGAGACAAGCGTCGATGGCGAACTTGTTCAAATCGAAGACCGTCTGGAAACCAAGTTCGCGGCCATATCCCTGATAGGCCAAAGAACTGTCCACAAACCGGTCACAGAGGACGACCTTGCCCGTTTCCAGGGCGGGTATGATCTTCTCGACAAGATGCTGGCGACGGCTGGCAGCATAAAGGAGCGCTTCCGTACGAGCGTCCATCTCCGAATGATGCACATCGAGGATGATGTCCCTGATGAGTTCCGAGATCTTGATGCCTCCGGGTTCCCGGGTTGTCATGACATCCACACCGCGGTCTCGGAGTCTTTTTTCGACCGATTTCAACACGGAAGTCTTGCCGGAACCCTCCGGGCCCTCGAAAGTGATGAACATCTTCTCCACACGCTGTCACTCCTCTTTCTTCTCGCGTTCATTATCGCACATTTTCGGCAACTTTTAAATATCATTTTGCCCTTGAGGGGCGAGATGGGCCTTTTGTCGTTTGGGCAATCGCAAAATCATGATAGAATAAAAACGATGTGAAGTGTTTGTCGTTGTCCTGTCTCGTGATATAATGGCTTTGATTGAAAGCGGGATGATATGAGATGCGCGTCGAAGTTCGGAACCTCTCGTTCAGTTACGATTACCGTCCGGTTTTACGAAATGTCTCCCTGAATCTGGAAAACGGGGACTTTTTGGTCGTCGTCGGCAACAACGGCAGCGGGAAAAGCACGCTCGTCAAATGCATCTTGGGCATCAACCGCGTCCCCGAAAAGAAAATCTTCCTTGACGGCATGGAAATCAACGAGTTCCGGAGACGGCTCCGCATCGGCTATGTGCCGCAAAAACTGGATGATTTCAATTACGAGTTCCCCATCACCGTGAACGAGATCATGCATGTCTCCCGCTACTCGCGTATGCGCGATGAGGACAAACTCGCGCTCTTCGACCGGATGGGCATCCTCGAACTCCAAAACGAGAACATCAACACCCTCTCGGGTGGCCAACTCCAACGCGTTTTCATCGCCCGGGCGATGGTCAACAACCCCGATCTTCTCATCCTCGACGAGCCCACGGCCGGCATCGATGCCGAAAGTGAAGCGAAATTCTATCGCATCGTCAACGATTTGAACGACGAGGGTGTGACCGTCATCCTGATCTCGCACAATCTGAAACCCGGCAGATCGAACTTCAACCGCATCATGCGCCTCACAGACGGCCGGGCGCGCACCATCGCCGCAAGCGAGTATTTCGAGAGGGGGGTGGACTGATGGAGATCGATTCGTTAATCCTCATGGGTTTCATCCGCGCCCTCATCGAAAGACAGTTCATGCAATTCGCCCTCATCACGGGAATATTGGTCGGTCTTTTGGCCCCCGTGATCGGCTCTTTCGTCGTGATCAAGCGTTTGAGCCTCATCGCCGACACACTCAGCCACTTCTCTTTGGCCGGCCTTTCCATCGGGCTCTTCCTTCTGAACATCCTCCGGCTGCCGATCGGCGATCCGCTTTATGTCGGCATGACATTCGCCGTCATCGGCGCCCTCTTGATCGAGGCTCTCCGGAGCTACTATAAAAACTACAAGGAAATCTCGATGCCGATCGTCATCAGTCTCGGCACCGCGCTGTCGGCGCTTTTCATATCTTTGGCGGGCGGCTTCAACACCGAAATCTACAACTATCTGTTCGGAAGCATCCTCACGGTCGGCAGGAACTTCGTCTTCATCATGGCCGTCACGACATTTGTGATCCTTTTGCTCATCGCCATTTTTTACAAGCGGATCGTGATCATCAGTTTCGATGAACGCTACGCACGCTTGCTCGGTATCCGCGTGGGCGTCTTCCAGTTTTTCTCCACCATCATCCTCGGACTCGTGGTGAGTCTTTCCATCGAGACCGTCGGTGTCCTTCTCGTGGGCAGCCTCATGATTATCCCCGTGGCCGCCGCCATGAAAATCGGCAACTCCTTCAAGACGACGCTTCTCATCGCGATTCTCTTCAGCGAAGTCTCCGTCATCCTGGGGCTTTGGCTCTCCTACAGTTTCGGCTTCCCCTCGGGTGCGACCATCGTCCTCTTCAACATCCTCATCCTGCTCATGGTGATCATCATCAAGAAAATCTTCTCTTCCCCGCATGCCGAAGAGAAGGTCGCGATGGAGGCCGAAGTCCGGACCGAATGATGCGCATTGCCTACCCGACCTACCAAAAACACGGCCAAAGCCGTGTTTTTTCATGGAATTCTCATTTGTAATGGACTTTTTTCAAGCTGAGACCGGCGGCGGGCGCCATGAACTTGGTGTCGTCCCTTCCGGGCTCCTCCAGAGCCTCTTTCACAAGGTTCGTTCTCTTGGAGAGATCACGGAGGGCGTTTCCGACGATGATGCGCATCATGTGTCGTAAAAACCCCGTTCCCGTGATTTCGATGTGGGTCTTTTCCCCTTCGGAGAAGATCTCGACGGCCCGGAGGGTTTTCACGGGATCGCTGGCGGGTGTCTGTTTCGCGAAACCGCGGAAATCATGCGTGCCGAGACACGCCGAGAGGATGTCTTGCAATGCGTTCTTGTCGACAGGGGCATGATAGAGGCTCTGATGTGCGGAAAACGGGTCTTTCTCATGGCAAAGTGTGTAGCGATAGGTCTTCGCCAATGCGTCGTAACGGGCATGAAACACCGGCGGGACCTCTTCCATCCTCAATGGACGGATGTCTGTGGGCGCCATCCTTTGGAGGATGGTGAACATCTTGTCGGGCGCCATGGGGCTCGAAGTGTCGAAATGGGCGGTCTGGGCGAGCGCATGGACCCCCTTGTCCGTGCGGCCGGCGACTTTCAAGGCCACAGAGCCGTTGGTGATGTGGGCGAGGATGTTTTCGAGGACACCCTGGACTGTCCTTTTATCATTCTGGCGCTGAAAGCCGTGAAAGAGCGTCCCGTTGTAGGCGAAATCGAGCCGCACCCGGCGGAAGGGCGACTTCTTCTTGGTATAGAATCGGCGGATCCTCCCGTCCTCGGTCTTCACCTTCATGGTGTCGCCATTTGAAAAGACGACAATCCGGAGCGCTTCGTAGGTATGGAGTTTCAAAATGTCCGCGGGTATTGCCGAGAAGTTTTCGACAATCTCCTCCGCCCCCTCGAAAAGGGTCCCTTCCGAATCCCTGTAGACCGCTTCTTGATAAAGGAGCGAGCGGATTTTGCCTTTGTCCTCGGCCGCAAGGGCCGCAAAGAACCTTCTCACCATCCTACCACCCGGAGAAGGATCACTCCGATGAGTGCCGCGCAAGTGAAGGCGAGGGCCGTGGTGTCGAGTCCGCTCCAGTGGAGGATGTGCAGGCGTGTCCGTTTTTGACCGGGAACGAACGAGCGGGTTTCCATGGCATTCGCGAGATCGTCGGAACGTTGGAAAGAGATGATGAACATCGGCACGAGGAGGGAGACGACCTGGATGACCTTGTCTTTGAGCTTGCCCTCTTGAAAATCCACTCCCCGGCTCGCCTGGGCCAGCATGATCTTGTTGGCCTCATCGAGTAATGTGGGGATGTAGCGGAGACTGATGGCGATGATCATGGCGATCTCCTCGGCGTTGATGCGGAGAATCCGCAAGGGGCGCAAGATGCTTTCGAGGCCGAGGTTCAAATCCGTGGGTTTCGTCGTGATGGTGAGGATCGTCGAAAGGGTGATGATGATGACCAGACGCACCATGATGAAAAACGCCGTGGACAGTCCCTGTTCGTAGACGGAGAACGTGCCCTCGCCAAGAACGATGCCGAAAGGAAGATAATGGAAAAGCAGGAAGACACCGGCCACGGTGGCGAGGAAATAGAGGAGTCTGAACCGGAGGAAACGCTTGGTGAAACCCCACATGATCACGAGGGCCATGGCGATGGAGAGGTTCAACACCGTGTAGTGGAGTTCGAGCGAATAGAGCAAGTCTCCCTGACGGTTGAAAAGGACCTGGAAGAGGAACGTGAAAATGAGCAAAAAGACAAGGGGCCTGAGTCCCAGATAGACCCTTTTCACGCTGATTCCCCCAAAGACGAGAAGGAGAGCCACCAACAAGAGCGCCACGAGCATATGGATGAAAGACTGGATTAAAAAGACGCTCACCATGAGGAGGATCATGGCGATGAGTTTCGTCCGCGGGTCCATCCGGTAGAGGAAGGAGTTCCCCGGAATATAGCGGCCGATGACGATCCGGTTCATCCCACCACCTCCCCGAGGGCCTCGATGAGTTCTTTGCGGCTTCGCGGACTCTTGTCGAGTTTGATGCCGAAGCGTTCTTCGAGCGCCCGTTGGATCCGCAGGATCTCGGGCAGTTCGAGATTCCAATCCTCGACGTGTTTCCGGGAGAAGAGCCCGGAAGGGTCGCCGTCGTAGACGAGCGCGCCCTCACGCAACACGAGCACCCGTTTCGCATACTCATACACCGTGTTCATGTCGTGGGTGATGATAACGACAGTCTTGCCGAGTTGTTCGTGGATGTTGTGAAAGACCTCCAACAGCGCGTTTCTTCCCATCGGGTCGAGACCGCTCGTGGGCTCGTCCAGGATGAGGATTTCCGGTTCCATGGCGAGGATGCCGGCGATGCTCACCCTTTTCTTCTCTCCCCCGCTCAGGTTGAAGGGGCTTCTCTCGAGATAGCTCTCGTCGAGTCCGACGACTTTGATCATCTTCTTCGCCCGTTCCACAGCCTCATCTTGTCCAACGCCGAAATTCTTGGGGCCGAAGATGATGTCTTTGAGGACGGTCTCTTCGAACAGTTGGTATTCGGGAAACTGGAAGACCAGTCCCACGCGTTGGCGGATGGGATTCAAACGCTGTCTTCTGTTTTTCTTCTTGTCGCTTGTGAGTTTCACGCCGAAAACATGAACACGTCCCTCGGTGGGTGTGAGAAGCGCGTTCATGTGCTGTGCGAGCGTGCTCTTTCCGCTTCCGGTCTCTCCGATCAACGTGATGAATTCGCCTTTGGCCGCGATGGAGAGGTTGATGTCGGCAAGCGCGAGATAGCCTTTTTCGTCAATACCGCGGTACTGGAAGCTCACCCGTTCAAACTTAATTGCCATAGGAACTCCTTGATTTCCTCGTTCGTGGATTTCTTGTGTTCGAGTCCGTGGAGGACCTCCAAGGGCAAAAGCAACTCCAGATTCGATTTTTCCAGTGTCTCTTTGTCCTTGAGGACATCCTCGGACTTGTCGGCTTTCAGGATTTCGCCGTCTTTCAACACAACGATGCGGTCGCTTTGCACAGCTTCGCGCATGTCGTGGGTGATGGTCACGACTGTGACCCCGTCATCACGCAATTTCCGCATGTAGGAGAGTATGCGTTTCCTGCCGTCCGGGTCCAACATGGAGGTGGCCTCGTCGAAGATGATGACCTCTGTCCGCATGGCGAGGATGCCGGCGATGGCGACACGCTGTTTCTGACCGCCCGAGAGTGCTTGGGGCTCCTTGTTCAGGTAGCTGTACATGTCCACCCGCTTGGCGTAGTGTTCGATCCGTTCGATCATTTCCTCGCGGGGAATCCGTAAATTCTCGAGGCCGAAAGCGATATCGTCCCGCACGGTCACCCCGACGAACTGGTTGTCGGGGTTCTGAAAGACGATGCCGACCTTCTTGCGTATATCATGGACAGTCCGTTCCGAGAGTTCGACGCCGTCGACCCGGATGGTTCCCTTTTGCGGTTTCAAAAGACCGACGATCAATTTGGCGAGTGTGGACTTTCCGCTGCCGTTGTGGCCCAGTATGGTGACCCATTCACCTTTTTTCACGCAAAGAGAGACGTTTTTCAACGCCTCGACCTTGCCGCCGTAGGTGAAACTCAGATTCTCGATGTCGATCATGTTCATGTTCATCACTCCAAAAGTCTATTCCATTATAACAAACATGCCTGGGAATTGCGACAAAGTACAATGAATTGCCGATCGACAAAGCTTGGCCTCAAATAGGATTTTTCTCCGTTAAGAGAAACCTTGTCGGTTGCGATTGACGAACACGGAGACATCGTGGTATTATGACAATGTGTCATATCCCTGGCGACGCGGCTGGGAGGTCGATGACGGATGGATTCCGCCAGAAAGAACCTCTTCGAGCACCTCTGTTCTTTGATCGGAGCGACACCCATGGCCAAAGTCGCCTACACCTACAAAGGCGAGACCCGCCATGTCCACGTGAAACTCGAACACTACAACCTCACGGGCAGCGTCAAAGACCGGATGGCGCTCTTCATACTCTTTTCCTCAACCCGGAAGGGTCTCATCGGCGACAATTGTACAATCGCCGAAGCCACAAGCGGGAACACCGGCATCGCCTTCGCTTCCATCGGACGTCTCCTCGGTCATCCGGTGAAGATATTCATGCCCGATTGGCTGAGTCCCGAGCGGATCAACCTGATCAGGAGCTATGGCGCGGACATCGAACTGGTGAGCGCGGAAGAAGGCGGTTTCAAGGGATGCATCCGCAAAGCCGAAGAATACGCCGAAAAGAAGGGCACCTGTTTCCTTCCCTCGCAGTTTTCCAACGAATTCAACTGTAAAGCCCACTACCATACGACCGGGCCCGAAATACGCCATCAACTCGCCCATCTCGGCTGTGAAGCCGACGCGTTCGTTGCCGGTGTGGGCACGGGCGGTACCATCATGGGCGTCGGCCGTTATCTGCGAAAACATGACAAAAATGTGAAGCTCTTCCCCTTGGAGCCTGCGAACTCGCCCACCCTCTCGACCGGCCACAAGGTCGGTCGACACCGGATTGAAGGAATCTCCGACGAATTCATCCCCGATCTCGTGAAACTGGAAGAACTCGACGACATCCTCGCCGTCGACGACGGGGACGCCATCCTCATGGCGAAAAAGATCGCTTCGGCCATCGGCTTCGGCGTCGGCATCTCCTCCGGCGCGAATTTCCTGGGCGCGATCAAGGCCCAGGAGATGTTGGGAAAAGAAAGTGTCGTCGTCACGCTCTTCCCCGACGACAACAAGAAGTACCTCAGCACCGACCTCATGCAAGACATCCCCGTGAAAGAAGGCTATCTGACGCCAAAGATCGAGAATCTCCGTATCGAGACCGTGGTGAAGATGCGGGATATCGATCTCATTAAAGAAGAATACACCTTCTGCGACAAGACCCTCTGAACCGGGAATCCGCTCCTCCTCATGAAAAAGGCGCTCTCCTGCGTGTCAATCACGCGGGAAGCGCCTTTTTTTTCATCATCATGACATTCACTCGACGAACTCGATGATGGCCATTTCCGTGCTGTCGCCGCGACGAGGGCCCTTCTTCATGATGCGGGTGTAGCCGCCGTCACGGTCCTTGTAGCGGGGGGCGATGTCCTCGAAGAGCTTTTGCAGGGCGTTCTTTTCCTCGTCCGTATCGAGAAAGCGGACGGTTCTCGCCACTCTGCGACGGCTCTCCAGGGTGTCTTTCTTGCCCAGGGTGATGACCTTGTCCATGAGTCGGGCGAGTTCCTTGGCCTTCTTGTGGGTCGTCTCGATGCGTTCATGTATGACGAGCTGGCTGACCAGATCGCGTAATAGCGCTTTGCGCTGGTCGCTCCTGCGGTTCAGTTTCCGGTATGTGGGCATAGTGTATACCTCCTATGAGTGTCTGGCCAGAGAGAGGCCCAAATCCTCTAGTTTCTGCTTGACTTCCTTCAAAGATTTCTTGCCGAGGTTGCGGACCTTCATCATGTCCTCTTCCGTCTTCCTCGTCAGCTCCTCGACCGTGTTGATGCCGGCTCTTTTCAAGCAATTGTAGCTGCGGACGGAAAGATCGAGGTCCTCGATCTGCATCTCGAGAATCTGGGTGTTCTGTTCCGATTCGCGTTCGACCATGTAATCCTCGGTTTGCGCTTTCTCGGAGAGTTCGACGACGAGGTCGAGATGGTTCATCATCATCTTGGCGGCGATGCCGAGTGCCTCTTTGGGAGTGATGCTGCCGTTGGTCTCGATCTCCATGTAGAGCTTGTCGAGATCGGCACGTTCCTCGATGCGGGTCTTCTCGACATCGTATTTCACGCGCTGGACAGGGGTGTAGACGCTGTCGATGGGGATGACGCCGACCTGGCGGTTGAACTGCTTGTTCTTCTCGGCACTGACATAGCCGATGCCTTGGCGGGCCGTCATCTCGATACGGAGTGAATGTCCTTCGTTCACGGTGGCGATGACGAGGTCCTTGTTGACAATCTCGACATCGTCTTCCATGTCGTCGGCGCGGCTGACTTTCTTGATGTCACCGGCTTTGACCTCTTTCGGCCCTTCGACATCGATCACAAGATGTTTCTCGGCGGTGGGATCGTCATCGTCGATGGTGAGGATGACATCCTTGAGATTGAGAACGATGGCGGTAACATCCTCCACGACACCCTCCATGGAGGAGTATTCGTGTTGGACGCCGTCTATCTGACAATTCACGATGGCCGCACCCGGCAGACTCGAGAGAAGGACGCGCCGGAGCGCGTTGCCGAGCGTCACACCGTATCCCCTTTCCAGAGGGGAAATTTCGAATTCGCCTTTCGTGTCGCCATCATGGAGTATGGTCGTTTCCGGTTTTTCAAAGCGTAGATCTTTCAAATGGGCAACCTCCCTTGTTCATTCTTCCTTCCTACTATCCCCGGGGCCGTTTCGGAGGACGGCAACCGTTGTGGGGAACGGGTGTAACATCCTTGATCGCGGTGATTTCCAATCCCGCCGTCTGCAATGCGCGAATGGCGGCTTCACGACCGGGCCCGGGGCCCTTGACGGAAACTTCCACCTTCTGCATGCCGTGTTCCATGGCGGCCTTGGCGCAAGCTTCGCTGCTGATCTGGGCTGCATAGGGAGTGGATTTCCGGCTCCCTTTGAAGCCGAGCGCACCGGCGCTGGCCCAAGCGACCGCGTTCCCATTCGGGTCCGTGATCGTGATGATGGTGTTGTTGAAGGTCGAATGGATATGGGCGATGCCCGAAGGGATGTTCTTTCTCGCGCGACGTTTTCCTCTAGCTCTTCTTGCCATAAGTCACTTCTCCTCCTATTTCTTCTTCTTCGCTACCGTTTTGGCCGGGCCCTTGCGGGTACGGGCGTTGTTGCGGGTGTTTTGGCCCCGGACGGGAAGCCCCCGCCGGTGCCGGATGCCCCGGTAGCTGCCGATTTCCTGCAGCCTTTTGACGTTTTGGCGCACCTCGCGACGGAGGTCACCTTCGGTTTTCACCTTGTCGACCTCTTCACGGATGCGGACGAGTTCCTCGTCCTTCAGATCCTTGACGCGGGTCCCTTCTTTCACGCCGGCCTGGCGCAGGATGTTTTCGGATTGACTCTTGCCGATGCCATAGATATATGTCAGGGCGACGACGATGCGTTTGTCTCTGGGAATGTCTACTCCGGATATACGTGCCATGCGTGCACCTCCTCATTAACCTTGTCTTTGTTTGTGCCGGGGGTTGTCGCAGATGACCATGACTTTCCCCTTGCGTTTGATGATTTTGCATTTATCGCAGATTTTCTTCACGGACGCTCTTACTTTCATGATCGTATTCCTCCTAAAGGGTCTCTTCGATTATTTGTGGCGGTAGGTGATCCGTCCACGTGAAAGGTCGTAGGGAGAGAGTTCCACCGTGACCTTGTCTCCAGGTAAGATGCGTATGTAGTACATACGGATTTTACCTGAAACGTGGGCTTTCACCGTGTGGCCGTTGTCCAATTCCACCAGGAATTCCGTGTTCGGCAACGCTTCGACGATTTTGCCTTGGACTTCGATTTTTTCTTCTTTTTCAGCCATGACGGTCGCCTCCTTCCAGGACGGTTAATAGATCATAGCCCTCTTTGGTGATCAAGACGGTGTGTTCGTAATGGGCGCTCAATGACGAATCCGCCGTGACGGCCGTCCAGCCGTCTGTGAGCACCTTCGTCTCATGGGTTCCGGCGTTCACCATCGGTTCGATCGCGAGCGTCATCCCGGGTTTCAAGAGCGGACCCTTTCCGGCTTCGCCGAAGTTGGGCACCTCGGGAGCTTCATGCAACCTTTTGCCGATGCCGTGGCCGACGAAATCGCGGACCACGCTGAATCCGTGCTTCTCGACATGTTCCTGCACGGCACGGGAGATATCCTGCAGGCGGTTGCCGGGGACGGCCCGGCGGATACCTTCGAACAAGGCTTCCCGCGTGACAAGGAGAAGTTTCTGTGTCTCTTCCGGGATGACGCCGACAGGGTAGGTCCAAGCCGAATCGCCGTGATAACCCTTGTATTCCGCGCCGATGTCGACTTTCAGGATGTCGCCTTCCTTGAGACGCCTCTTTTTCGAGGGGATGCCGTGGATGATCTCTTCATTCACGGACGTGCACGCGCTCGCGGGGAACCCGCCATACCCCTTGAAAGACGGGGTGGCACCATGACGACGGATGGTCTCTTCCACGATGGCATCGATACGTGCGGTGGAGACGCCGGGTCGCAGGGCTTTCCGGACAGCCTCGTGGGCCAAGGCGACGATGCGTCCGGCCTCTCTCATGAAGACGATCTCCCGTGTCGATTTGCGGCTTATCATCGGATAATCTCCCTCAAAGACCGGCGGATGTTGGCATAGACGGCTTCGAACGACTGCATGCCGTTGATGTTCACGAGGACGCCCCGACCTTTGTAGTAGTCGATGATGGGTTTCGTCTTCGACTCATAGATGTTCAAACGGTTCCGGACGGAGGCGGGCTTGTCGTCCTCTCTTTGATAGAGTTCGCCGCCGCACTCGTCGCAGAGGTCTTCCTTGTCGGGGGGGCGGAACTTCGTGTGGTAGGTCGCATTGCACGATTTGCACACGCGACGGCCCACCATGCGTTCGAGGATGACCTCTTTGTCGACGACGATGTTGATGACGGCCGTCAGTCTCGTTCCCATCTCTTCAAGCATATCGTCCAACGCCTTCGCCTGGTTGACCGTGCGGGGATAACCGTCGAGGAGGAAGGATGACTCGGCGGCCTTCTTCATGAGGCGTTTGCGGACAATCTCGTTCGTGATGTCGTCGGCGACGAGGTTTCCCTTCTCGATGTATTCCATCGCTTCGATGCCGAGTTTCTCCCCGCGCTTGTAGGCCTCCCGGAACATCTCCCCGGTGGAGATGTTCGTCAGGTTGTAGTCTTCCACAAGGCGCTTCGACTGGCTCCCCTTGCCGGCTCCCGGAGGACCCATGACCAAGAGTTTCATGTCAAAGCCCTCCTAACGGATGAAGCCGCTGTAGGTTTTGCCCTGTACGTCGGTCTTGATCTGTTTGGTGGTCTCGATCGCGACACCGACGACGATCAGAAGCGAAGTCCCGCCGACCTGGATGTAGGGGGGGAGTCCGAATATCGCCGTGGTGATGATGGGGATGGATGCCACGAGAAGCAGATAGACGGCGCCGATGGTCGTGATTTTGAAAAGGAGTCTGGAAACGTAGTTCTCCGTTTCCACGCCCGGGCGGACGCCGGGGATGAAGGCGTTTTGTTTCTGGAGGTTGTTGGAAATCTTCTCGGGGTTGATCTGTACGAACGAATAGAAAAAGGTGAAAACGATGATGAGTATCGCATAGATGATGTAACCGAGCGGACGCTGGTAGTTGAACATCTCGTTGATCCAAAAGCCCGGAGTGGTCTGGGCGAATTCGGGAAGGAACTGCAGAAGCGTTTGCGGGAGGGAGAGGATCGTCACCGCGAAGATGACGGGGATGACCCCCGCAGAGTTGATCTTCAGCGGGATGTTGGATGCGCTCTTACCCTTGAAACGGGCGCTGCTCGGTCGGTTCGAGTACTGGATGGGAATCTTCCGGGCGGCCGATTGCATGTAGGTGACACCGACGAGAATCAGGATGAACATGAGCACGACGACACCGAAAATCAAGTAGTCTCCGGTTCCTTCGCCCTCGGCGAGATATTGACGGCCGAGTGTCGTGAACATGCCGGGAAGCCCGGCGATGATGCCGGCGACGATGATCATCGACGTCCCGTTGCCGACACCTTTCAAGGTGACTTGGTCGGCGAGCCAAAGCAAGAACGCCGTACCACCGGTCATGATGAGCGCGAGATACGTGTAGGTGAGGAAATTGGCCTCGACCCAGGGTTGGAAGATGTAATCCTGGGTCAAAGAGAAGCCGAAGGTCATCCCGAGAGCCTGGACGAATGCGAGACCCAATGCGAGATACCTCGTGAGCTGGCTGATTTTCTTTTTCCCCACTTCACCTTCCTGCGACCATTCCTTGAGGATAGGCACGATATCCATCTGCAACAGTTGGATGACGATGGAGGCGGTGATGTAGGGGGCGATGCCCAAAGCGATGATGGAATAGTTGCTCAAAGCCTGTCCCGTGAAGGCGTCCATGATGCCCAGGAATCCACCCTGTTCCTCGAAGAACTGGGTGATGAGGGTCGGGTCGATGAGGGGCATGCGGATGAACGTCGCGAGTCTGTAGATCAAAAATACCGAAAGTGTGAAAAGAATCTTCTTCCTCAGGCTCTTGTTCTTGAATACGGCCTTGATGGTATCCATCAAATCACCTCGATGTTTCCGCCGGCGGCCTTGATCTTCTCTTCGGCGGTCGATGTGAATTTATGCGCCTTGACGGTCACCTTCTTCTCGAGAGATCCTTTCCCGAGAATTTTCACGCCATGTTTCATCCGGGAAATCACCCGATCTTCGAGGAGTGTTTCCGGCGTGATGACGGCACCGTCTTCATAGCGGTTCAACCGTTCGACATTCACGGTCGCGAACTCTTTGCGGTTGGGATTCTTGAAACCGACTTTGCGGAAACGTTTGTAAAGGGGAGTCTGTCCGCCTTCGAAGCCGACGGGCTGGCTGAAGCCGGCGCGTTGTTTCTGACCTTTGTGTCCACGGCCGGCGAGCTTGCCGGTGCCGCTTCCCATGCCGCGGCCGACACGCTTTTTCTTCTTCGTCGAACCCGGGGTCGGTTTCAGTTCGTGAAGTTTCATGTGGCTACCTCCTATTCTTCGTCAACATGTAGGGGATGATGAGGAATCCTCACCCGAGGATCTCTTTCGTTTCCTTGCCGCGTGTGCGGGCGACTTCGTCAGCCGTGCGCAGTCTGTGGATGGCGTCCATGGTGGCGCGGACGATGTTGATGGGGGAGTCGGACCCGAGCGACTTGCTCAGGATGTCCTTCACGCCCGCAGCTTCCAAAACGGCCCGGATGGGTCCGCCGGCGATGACACCGGTACCTTCCACGGCGGGTTTCAGATAGACGCGTCCGCCCCCGTGTTTGCCGGTGATCTCATGCGGAATCGTCGTGCCGTACATCGGCACCTTGACAAAGTTCCGCTTGGCTTCCTCGATCGCTTTCCTGATGGCATCGGGTACCTCCTGGGCCTTGCCGGTACCGAAACCGACCTGCCCCTTCCTATCGCCGACAACGACGAGCGCGTTGAAACGGAAGCGACGGCCGCCTTTTACGACTTTCACGACGCGACTGATGCTGACGACACGTTCTTCGTAGATGTTCTCTTCGCGCTTTCTTCTTTTTCTGCGTTTTCTACGGTCTTTTTGCATGGAGTACCTCCTTCTTAGAATTCCAGTCCTTGAGCGCGTGCGGCTTCTGCCAGCGCCTTGACACGCCCATGATAGCGGTAGCCGCTGCGGTCGAAGACGACCCGCTTGATTTCCTTCTCGAGTGCCCGTTGGGCGAGAAGCTCGCCGACCGCTTGGGCGCCCTTCTTGGTGGCGCGGGTTTCTTTTACCGCGTCTTCTTCGATTGTCGAGGCGCTGACGAGAGTCTCACCGTTCACATCATCGATCAGTTGGGCATAGATGTTCTTGTTGGAACGGTATACGCTCAAGCGCGGACGCAAAGGGGTGCCGACGAGGTCCATTCTCGCCCGGCGGTGTCTTTGCTTGCGCATCTCGTTTCTTGGTTTCTTGTTGATCATCTATTCGTCACTCCTGACTGCTATTTAGCGATTTTTCCTTCCTTGCGGCGTACCCTTTCGTCGACATAGCGGATGCCTTTGCCCTGATAGGGCTCCGGTTTGCGGATCGCACGGATATGGGCGGCGAATTCGCCAACCCTCTGCTTGTCGATTCCCGAGACGGTGATATCGGTGTTCTTGTTCACTTCGACCTCGATGCCGTCGGGGATGTCGACTTCGACGTCGCTCGAATACCCGGCGCTGACGACAAGTCTGTTGCCCTGTTTTTTGGCACGATATCCGACACCGACCATTTTGAGTTTCTTGGTGAAACCCTTGCTCACGCCCACGGTCATGTTCTCGAGTTGGGCGCGTGCCGTGCCGTGGAGCATGCGTTGGGTCTTGGTTTCGTCTTTCCTGTCGATGATGACACGGTTGTCTTCGAGTGTGAGGGTCAACGTTTCGTGCACCTTGGTTTTCAGTGTCCCTTTGGGGCCCTTCAGCTCTATGTCCTGCCCGTCGATCTGAGCACTCACGCCTTCAGGCAGGACGACGGGTTTCTTCCCGATACGACTCATGTTTCGTACCTCCTTTGATTGATCACCAGATGTAGGCCAGAATTTCGCCACCGACGTTTTGTTTGCGGGCTTCCCGGTCGGTGAGAACACCCTTGGACGTCGAAATGACAGCGATGCCGAGTCCGTTGAGGACCTTGGGCAGTTCACCGCTGCCGGCGTATACTCTGAGGCCGGGTTTGGAAATGCGTTTCAGGCCTTTGACAACGCGTTCGTTGTCGTTGTATCTCATCGTGACGCGCAGCTTGTCAACGGGCTTCGCCCGGATGACATCGACTTTCGCGATATATCCTTCGTCGCGCATGAGCTCCAAGACCTCTTTCTTGAGCTTGGATGCCGGGATGTCGACGGTTTGGGCTTTCATTTGGTTCGCGTTTCTGATGCGTGTCAACATGTCAGCAATAGGGTCTGTCATTGCCATGTCTCATTGCCTCCTCCCAATCACAGGAAAATATTTTTACCAACTTGCTTTTTTGACGCCCGGGATTTGCCCCTTGTACGCGAGTTCGCGGAAGCAGATACGGCAAAGCTTGAACTTGCGGATGACAGCGCGCGGACGACCGCAGCGTTGGCACCGCGTGTATTCTCTGACCTTGAATTTCTGCGGGCGTTTCTGTTTCGCAATCATGGATTTCTTAGCCATGCATAGCCTCCTTAGTATTTTCTGAACGGCATGCCGAACCGCTCGAGCAGTTCTTTCGCCTCTTCGTCGGATTCAGCCGTGGTCACGATCACGATGTCCATTCCGCGCACGCGGTTGACCTTGTCGTAGTCGATCTCGGGAAAAATCAGCTGTTCCTTGATGCCGAGGGTGTAGTTGCCCCGTCCGTCGAAGGCTTTCGGGCTCACGCCCTGGAAGTCGCGTACACGGGGGAGCGCGATGTTCATGAGTTTGTCGAGGAAGTCGAACATCCGTTCTCCGCGGAGGGTGACCTTGCACCCTATCGCCATGCCTTCACGCAGTTTGAAAGCGGCAACGCTCTTCTTGGCGCGGGTGACAACGGGTTTCTGACCGGTGATCAAAGACAGTTCGGTCACGGCATCATCGAGCGCTTTGGGATTGTCCACGGCTTCGCCGATTCCCATGTTCACAACAATCTTCTCTATTCTGGGCGCCTGCATCACGGTGGAATAGTCGAACTTCTCCACGAGTGAGGGGCGTATTTCATCGGTGTAACGTTTTTGTAGACGGTTCATCTGCTCGTGCCTCCTCTCCCATTAGTCTAGGACCTCGCCGGTCTTTTTTGCCACACGCACTTTCTTGGTGACACTCTTTTTCTTGTCGCTCTCGGTGACAATCTTGTAGCCGACCCGGGTCGGTTCCTTCTTGGCGATGAGCATCACGTTCGATGCGTTGATCGGCGCCTCGTATTCGAGGATTCCGCCGTCGGGGTTGGCCTGAGAGGGCTTTGCGTGCTTCTTGATTACGTTCACGCCCTCGATGAGAACGCGTTCGGTCTTGGGATAGACCTTGATCACGGAACCTTCTTTGCCCCTGTCCTCGCCTCTCATGACGCGGACCTTGTCGCCTTTACGTATCTTCATATACGGTTTCCTCCTTCGCTTTTATAGTACTTCCGGAGCGAGCGAGAGGATTTTGGTGAACCCCTCTTCACGAAGCTCGCGGGCCACCGGTCCGAATATGCGGGTCCCCTGGGGGGATTTGTCCTCGCGGACGATGACGGCGGCGTTGTCGTCGAAACGGATGTAGGATCCGTCGGGGCGGCGCACACCTTTGGCGGTGCGGACGATCACGGCCTTGACGATGTCGCCCTTCTTGACCGTTCCGCCCGGGGTGGCGTGTTTGACGGTGGCGGTGATGATGTCACCGATGGATGCGTATCTCTTGCCGGTTCCGCCCAGGATCTTGATGGCTTCGATCTCCCGGGCGCCGGAATTGTCGGCAACCTTCAGTCTGGACTCTTGCTGGATCATCCTCAGGAACCTCCTTATATGGTCTTCTCGATCCGGTCCTTGCTCTCCACGATTTCAAGCAAGCGGAACTTCTTCGTTTTCGACAACGGGCGGGTTTCCATGATTCTCACCTTGTCGCCGACTTTCGCTTCGCTTTTCTCGTCATGCGCCGCGAACTTGTTCGAGCGTTTGATGCGTTTTTTGTATTTGGGATGCTGTTCGTATCTTTCGACCAGTACCGAGATGGTCTTGTCCATAGCTGTGGAAACGACGGTCCCGGTAAGGATTCTACGCTTGTTCCGTTCCATGCAATTCTCCTCTCATCCTATTTCGCGTTCCGCTCGTTGAGCACGGTCTTCATGCGGGCAATGGCCTTTTTCACATTGCGGATGCGGGCTGTGTTCTCAAGCGACCCCGTCGCTTGTTGGAAACGGAGGTCGAAGAGTTCTTTCTTGCGAGCGGCGATTTCCTGTTCGATTCTTTGGGTATCCCATTCGCGGATTTCGTTAGTTTTCACTGAAATCACCACTTTCTTGCCGGATCATCTTCGTCCGGACGGGAAGCTTGTGGGATGCGAGACGGAGAGCTTCCTGGGCCACCTCTTCGGAAACACCGGCGACTTCGAGAATGACGGTGCCCTTCTTGACGACGGCCACGAATCCCTCCGGGGCGCCCTTACCGGAACCCATGCGCACTTCCAGCGGCTTGGCGGTCTTGGCCAGATGCGGGAAGATGCGAATCCAGAGTTTTCCCTGACGTTTCATGAAGCGGTTGACGGCGATGCGTGCGGCTTCGATCTGCCGACTGGTGATCCAGGCGCCTTCAAGGGCCTGCAGACCATAGTCGCCGAAACTGACCGTGGTGCCGCCTTTCGCCTTGCCTTCGTAGGAAACGCGGTGAGGGCGACGGTATTTCGTTCTCTTGGGTATCAACATATCAGTCGGCCCCCTTCTTCTTGGGCAGGATTTCACCTTTGTAGATCCATACCTTCACGCCGAGTTTCCCATAGGTCGTCCTCGCCTCGCGCATCGAATAGTCGATGTCCGCGCGCAAGGTGTGCAAGGGGACGTTCCCTTCGTTGTAGCCCTCTTGTCGGGCGATTTCCGCGCCGCCGAGACGTCCGGAGACGAGCGTGCGGCAGCCTTTGGCGCCGGAACGCATCGCCCGTTGGATCGCCATTTTCTGCACGCGCCGGAAAGAGGCGCGGTTCTCGAGCTGCTTGACGATGCTGTCGGCGACGAGTTTCGCATCGAGTTCAGGCTTTTTGATTTCCACAACGTTCAGGATGATCTCCTTGCCGGTCAAATCCTTGAGCTTGGCGACGACCTGGTTCTTGACGGAACCTTCACGGCCGATGACCATGCCGGGTTTGGCGGTATGGACGGTGATGACGATGCGGTTCTTCAAACGTTCGATCTCGATTCTGGAAACCGCGGCATTCTCATAGAGATCTTCCAGGAGTTCGCGGATTTTTATGTCTTCATGCAATAAGTCCGGAACATCGTTCCTGTTCGCGTACCAGCGGGAGTCCCAGTCTCGGATGATGCCTACTCGTAAACCTATCGGACTTACTTTTTGACCCATTGAATAGCCTCCTTCACTCTTTCTCGGCCACGACGATGGTGGTGTGGCTCGTCCTCTTCAAAATTTGTGACGCACGTCCTTGGGCCCGTGGGCGGAATCTTTTTAACGTGGGCCCTGCGCCGACATACACCTCTTTGACATAGAGGTTTTCGATGTCCATCCCCTCGTTGTGTTCGGCGTTGGAAACAGCGGACTTGAGAACTTTTTCAACCATGGGCGCGGCCGCCTTGGGAGTGTGTTTGAGTATCGCGAACGCCTCTCCTACGTCTTTGCCGCGGATGAGGTCGATGACCAGTTTCACTTTCCGTGGCGAGATGCGAACGGTTCTGGCTTGTGCTTTCGCTTCCATATGTGTCCTCCTCTACTTCCTTTCGGCTTTCCTGTCTTTTTCATGACCGCGGAAAGTCCGGGTAGGAGCGAACTCTCCCAACTTGTGGCCGACCATGTCCTCGGTGATGTATACGGGGACATGTTCCTTCCCGTTGTACACGGCGATGGTGTGACCGACGAACTCGGGGAAGATCGTCGAACGGCGCGACCACGTCTGGACGACTTTCTTCTTGTTTTCCTTGTTCAATGTCTGGACCTTCTTCATGAGATGCTCGTCAACAAAGGGTCCCTTTTTCAATGAGCGTGCCATAACTGAGTTCCTCCTCTCCTATTTCTTCTTCCGCTTGCGTTCTCTGACAATGAGACGCGAGCTGGCTTTCTTCTTTCTGCGGGTCTTGAGACCGAGGGTCTTCTTGCCCCAAGGGGACAAGGGACTCTTGAGACCGATCGGCTGACGCCCCTCGCCGCCACCGTGGGGATGGTCGGTACGGTTCATGACGGAACCGCGGACGGTGGGACGTTTGCCCAGATGGCGGTTGCGGCCGGCCTTGCCGATGTTGATGAGCTCGTGGTCCTCGTTGCCGACTTCACCGATGGTGGCGCGGCATGTCCCGAGGATCCTCCGGACCTCGCCGCTGGCGAGACGGACGAGCACATACTTCTCTTCCCGGCCGTCGATGCGGGCTCTCGTACCGGCGGAGCGGACGAGTTGTCCACCCTTGCCCGGGGAAAGCTCGATGTTGTGGATGACGGTTCCGACGGGAATGGTGTTCAACGGCTTCGCGTTGCCCACATTCACATCGGCATCGGGTCCCGACATGATGGTCATGCCCGTCTTCAGCCCTTTCGGAGCGATGATGTAGCGCTTCTCGCCGTCCTTGTAATGGAGAAGGGCGATGAGGGCGCTGCGGTTGGGATCATACTCGATCGTGGCGACGCGGGCGGGGACGTTGTCCTTGTCGCGCTTGAAATCGATGAGACGGTATTTCCTCTTGACACCGCCGCCGCGATGACGGACGGTGATACGTCCTTGGTTGTTCCGGCCGGCTTTCTTCTCGAGCGTCACGACGAGGGATTTTTCCGGCTTGGTGGCCGTGACCTCCGAGAAGTCCAAAGAGGTCATGCCCCTCCTGCCGTTCGTGACGGGCTTGTATTTTTTCAAAGCCATGGTGGTAACCTCCTTTTTCGCATGCGCATTATGAAGAGAAGATCTCGATGCTGTTGCCTTCGGCGAGCGTGACAACGGCTTTCGCTTCGGCGCTCTTGAAGCCTTCGTAACGCCCGACGCGTTTCCTTTTGGGTTTCATGTTCATGACGTTGACCTTGACGACTTCGACTTCGAACAGTTCTTCGATGGCCTTGCGGATCTGGATCCTGTTCGCGCGTTTGTCCACGATGAATGTGTATTGGTTCTCTTTTTCGACAAGCAACATGCTTTTCTCAGTGATGACGGGGCGCTTGACGATTTCACTGGCAAGCATTATGAAAGCACCTCCTCGATGACTTTCACGGCATCTTTTGTGGTGATGATCGAGTCGGCATCCATGATGTCGAGGACGCTCGCCTCACGTACCGTGGTGACGCGGACGTTGGGAAGATTGTTCGCGGAACGTTCGACATTGGCGTCCCTCTCGGGAAGGACGACCAGGCAATCCTTGCCGGTCTGGAGTTTTTCCAACACTTCGAGCATCGCCTTGGTCTTCGGGCTTTCAAAAGCCAGATTGTCAAGCACGATGAGGGAATCGTCTTTCAATTTCAATGAGAGGGCGCTTTTCAAAGCGAGCCGCCGGACTTTGCGGTTGATTTTCAGCGTATAGTCCCTCGGAGCGGGGGCGAAGACCACGCCGCCGCCGACCCACTGGGGTGAGCGGATGGATCCCTGACGGGCACGTCCCGTGCCCTTTTGACGCCAGGGTTTCCGTCCTCCGCCGCGGACCTCTGCGCGGGTTTTGGCTTTGTGCGTGCCTTGGCGCATTGTGGCTCTTTGCGCTTTCACGACGTCGAAAAGGGCCTGTTCATTCGGCTGGATGCCGAATACCGTGTCTGTCAGGTCGATTTCACCGACGTTCTCTCCGCTTTGGTTGAGCAGGGTGACTTTAGGCATCGTTCATTCTCCTTTCGACTACTGTTCGGAGGACTCTTCCGAGTCGTTTTTCTCCGGGGCGTATTGTTGGGGGTCCAAGGGTGAGACGGGTTCGCCTTTGATGGCGTTTTTGACCGTGACGAGGCCCTTTCTCGGTCCGGGGACGTTCCCCTTGATGAGAATGAGGTTCCGTTCCTCGTCGACGTTGACGATTGTCAGATTCTGGATCGTCACGGTCTCATGCCCCATGTGTCCGGGCATTTTCATACCCTTAAGGACATGGTTCGGATTGGTGGTGCCGATGGATCCCGGGGATCTGTGGGAATGCGAACCGTGGGACATCGGACCGCGGGACTGGTTGTGCCGCTTGATGTTTCCTTGGAATCCCTTCCCTTTCGAAGTCCCGGTCACATCGACGACTTCACCGGGCTCGAATATATTCACTCTGATCTCCTGACCTACCTCGAAACTGCCCAGCTCTTCTCCGGCAATCTCTTTGACGTAGCGCTTAGGAGTGGCGCCGGCCGTCTTGAAGTGGCCGCGCTCGGGTTTGTTCGCGAGCCGTTCGGGCTTGTCCTTGTAGCCGAGTTGGACGGCTTCGTAACCGTCGTTCTCGACGGTCTTTTTCTGCAGAACGACGTTCGGGTCGCACTGTACAACAGTCACGGGGACGAGTTGGCCCTCTTCGTCGAAAACCTGGGTCATCCCCATCTTCGTTCCTAAGATACCTTTGGCCATGAGTACACCTCCTGTGTATGGATTATTTTAGAATGATGTCCACGCCGGACGGAAGATCCAGATGCATGAGGCTGTCGATGGTCTGCGGATTGGGATCGACGATGTCGATGAGTCGCTTGTGCGTGCGACGCTCGAACTGTTCGCGCGACTTCTTGTTGACATGCACGCTCCTCAGCACCGTGAACACCTCTTTTTCCGTCGGCAAAGGAATCGGGCCGGACACTTTCGATCCGGCTTTTTTCACCGTTTCCACGATTTTCTTCGCCGATTGGTCGAGCAACCTGTGGTCGTACGACTTCAACCGGATACGGATGTTTTGGCTTGCCATGCGTTGTTCCTCCTTTCGCCTACAATCATGTTCATAGACTTGCTCCGCGGAAATTTCCTCGACATACCAAGACAACGCCTATCGGTGTGTCGACAACCTCCCGCTTCACAGCCGGACTTCTTGCAAAGTCTTTGATATGTTACCAAAAAAACTTCAGGTTTGCAAGGGGTTTCTTCGCATTTTTATATAGAAGGCTTCCATCTTCACAAAAGCCACAAGTTTCGCAGGTTGTAATCAATCAGTCCTTCGGCTTTCATTCTCGCCAGCTCGCGTGAAAGGGAGGGTCTTTGCACGTTGTAATAACGGGCCAGTTCCGCTTTGCTTCGGAATTCGAGTTTCGGTTTTCCCGTACGCGTGCGTGTTTGTTCAATATGGAAAAGGACCTTGTCTCGCAAAGTGGGTTGCCGGAGGAGTTTGTTCTGCATGTTGAAAGACAGTGCCTTGTCACCGATATGCCGCATGTAGAAATCGCGGAAAGCGGATGATGAACGCAAGAGCTCCTCGATGTCCTCTTTGTCGATGTGCACGATGGCTGCGTTCTCTTTCACGACGATATCCCCCGGGTAACGGGGAGTGCTGGCATGGACCAAGAAGTCGCCATAGAGGGACTCGGCTTCCAGCTCGGCAAGCAACACGGCTCCACCCTTGGCTGTGTGGTGCACCATCGTCACCACACCTTCGAGAACGATGCCGACGCTGTCGCAGAGGTCTTGCTCGTGATGGATGGTGTAGCCTTGGGGGTAGTGGCAGGGGAGTGCGATCCGTCGTTTCACCTCGGGAATCCCGAGGACATCTTTGATTGACATTTTTTCACCACCGTAACATGAGTTACATCTTTTTGGCCGCTTCCAGTATAACATAGTCCCGGAGGTCGATTGCACATGAAAAATATGTTTTTGCTTTTCTTCACGTTAACGACAATTCTTATGCTCGCCGCTTGTGAAAGTGACAAAGAGCGCGAACTGAAAATCATGGCTCCCAGCGGAAGCCCGAGTCTTTCCCAGACGTATTTCCAATACACTCGCCCCACGATTGAAGGAACGGATTACACGATTGACATCGTGAGCGGTGCCGAGCCCCTCAGTGCGGCTTTCATCAGTGAAAGTCACGATATCATCTTCGCCCCCACGAACCTCGGCGCCAACCTGATTGCGACGGGGGATGTCCCCTACCGGTTCGCCGCCACTGTGACTTGGGGGAACCTCTATCTGGTCTCCACATCGCCCATCAACACGCTCGCCGATGTCGATGGCGAGGAAATCACCCTTTTCGGGGAAAACGCGACACCCGACATCATCACTCGTTCGCTTCTTTCCGAACACGACTTCGATGATGAGCCTTCCATCCGTTATGTCGATTCCGTGCAGACGGCTCTGGCCACCCTGAAAACGGAGACCGAAGCCATTGTGCTCCTGGCCGAGCCCGTGTTGAGCATGGGTCAACATGATATGGAAGACCTCCATGTCATCGACCTGCAGGAGGCCTGGCGCGAGATGACCGGCAAAGATGCCTATCCTCAGGCAGGCATCTTCGTCAAGGACACCCTTCCCGCCGACATCGTGGATGTCTATCTGCAACACATCGAAACAAGTGTGCAAATGGCGAACGAGGATCCCGTCCTCGTCGCCGAGTATGCCACGGCCCTGGATTATGATTTTCCCAAGCACATCCTCGAGGAAGCGATCCCCCGCAGCAATATAGCCTTCAAGACGGCCCTCGAATCCCGCGAGGACCTGGAGGAATACTTCGGCAGGATCCTCGATTTCAATCCCGATCTCATCCGCGGACGTCTTCCGGATGACGATTTCTACTACCCGGGTGACTGATGAAAAAATACCTGCTCTATTTTCTCACCATCGGGATCATCCTCACTCTTTGGCAAATCCAGGCCATGCGCATCGGAAAACCGGATTTCTTCCCCTATCCGAGACAAGTATGGGACACCTTCATCGTTTTGCTTTCCGACAAGGATGCCTATCTGGTCATACTCCGCTCCTTCGCAAGACTTGTCGTTGCTATCGGCACGGCGTCCCTGGCGGGCGTCCTTCTCGGGACCATGGCCGGTTTCACACCGGTATTCGCGACCATGATGCGCCCGGTCGTGACCAGTCTCAGGACCCTCCCTGTCGCTTCGCTCATCGTCATCATCCTGATCCTCTACGGCCATACCCGTTCGCTCTATATCATCACGTTCTTGATGATCTTCCCCCTCGTCTTCGAGGCGGCGAAACAGGGTGTGCTGAACATCAGCAAGACCTTGAAATGGGCACTCCTTCTGGAGAAGGTGCCTTGGCGGAAAAAAATGGCCAAAGTCTATCTCCCCTTGGCCTTCCCCTATATCAAGACAGGTTTCTTGCAAAGCATCGGCCTCGGATTCAAGGTTCTCGTCATGGCCGAATTCATCGCCCAATCGCCGCAAAGCATCGGCAACATGCTCTATCGGGGACGCATCAACCTGCAATACGACCACGTCTTCGCCTGGACCGCCATCCTCATCATCATCGTCACCATGGTGGAGTTCTTCATCCAACGCTTGCGGACCGAAACGTAAAGAGCCGGGCCCACTCAAGGGCCCGACTCTTTTTTTATCCGTTCTTCCACATACCGCAAGAGCGGATTCTTGTCCTTCCCGGAGCGGCGGAAGTACTCCTTGATTGTCACGACGCTGTCCACGAGGTTGACAATCCAACTTTCCAGATACCTCGGCGGTTTCCAGTTCAAAGGGAACATGTGCTTCAGGATGATGTCTTGTTCGCGGGAGTTGAGATCGAAATAGAAGGTGGCATTGTCCAATGCCCGTTTTGCATGGGTGAATCCGTGTTTCTTGAAGAGGGGCTTTCTGACCTTTCTTCCCTCGACATGCCAATCATAGAGGAAAAAATCATGAAGCAGAGCCCCGCGGACGATGCTTTTTTCATCGAGGCTGAAACGTTTCGCGATCCGCTGGGCGCGATAAGCGACAAGGATGGAGTGCTCGAAAAGGCTGGCGGTATGATGGCGGTAGGTTCTTTGTCTTTGGAAAGAGGGGTGATGGAGGATGTCTTCCGCCAATGCGAAGAAGCGGTCGTATTTCTCACTCATCGGCATCCTTCTCCTCCTCCTTCTTCTTGTCGCCTTCATTTTTGAAGGATGTGTTCATGCGCACATCGGGGAAAGCTCGATAGAGACGGTTCTCGGTAATCCGACGCATGATTTTCGTCAATGACTCGAATTCTTGGGTCACGCGTTTCTGACGCAAGTTCTTGGCCGTATTCCTGATCCTATCCAGTCCTTCCTTCAAAGAGGCGATACGTTCGTTCTTCCGGAGGTTGTTCAAGAAGGTTCCGACATGCGAACGGAAAGCCTGGAAGCGGAAATCCCTAACGGCGTCGTTCAGAGATTCCGAAGTCTCATGCAGTCTTTTGGCGTTGTGGCGGATCTGGCGCAAGAGGCGTTTGAAAGCGGCCATGGCGAAAACCGTTGCTGTCGCATCCAGAAAAAGGACGGTGAGAAGACTCAAGGCGAGAACATTGCGCAACCGCGGATCCATCTCCGCCAACAGAGGTTGTGCGACATAGAGGTGTGGGCCCAGGATCGTGGCCGTGCCCACCCCTCCCCATATGAGCGAGAATTTGAGACAGATGTATCCTCTGTAATTGAAACGGTTCGTGGAATAGTCCCACCAGCGCGCTTCGAAGGCGTTCATGAGCATTATGCCGCCAAAAAGTTCGAGAAGGGTGCTCACCATCACGACGAGTGCGAACACGGTGAACACTTCGATGAAACCATAAGGCGGAATCCCGGGAAAGATTCTTCCGATAAGAAGATGGATGACAGCAAGGCTCAGCCCATAGATGGGGACGAAAGGCCCGTGAAGAAAACCGCGGTTGACGAACCGCTTCTCCTTTACCGCGTAGTAGGCGACTTCCAGGGCCCAACCGAGGAAGGCGTATAGAAAAAAGACCAGCAGAATCTGCATGTCTCATCACCTTGTGGGTCATTGTCGTCTTGTATCTGTTTCCATTATAGCCTCTCCCAATGATGCAAGCAATAAAAAAAGCCTCCGGTCGAGGCTTCTTTCATCAATCGCGGGTTTTTGACATTGTGGCCAACATGACGGCCTTGATGGTATGGACGCGGTTTTCGGCTTCATCGAACACCTTGCTTTTTTCGCTCTCGATGACTTCGTCCGTGACCTCCATCTCGCCGTTTTTGACCCGGGGGAACTCATGCCCGAACGTCTTGGCGATCTCGGCGCCAATCTCGGTGTCCACACCGTGGAAGGAAGGGAGACAATGCATGAAGATGGCGTTCTCACCGGCATTGTCCATCATTTCGGTATCGACCTGGTAATCGTTCAAAGCGGCCAGACGGGGACGCCAGACCTCCTTGGGCTCACCGAGTGAGACCCACACGTCGGTATATACCACATCGACCCCGTGGGTGCCTTCTTCTCGGTCTTCGGTCATGGTGATGGAACCGCCGCTTCCCTCGGCGAGTTCTTTGCATTTTTCCACCAAAGACTCTTCCGGCCAGAGCTCTTTCGGGGCCACAGCCCGGAAATGGAGGCCGCATATGGCGCAACCGATCATGAGGCTGTTGCCCATGTTGTTGCGGGCATCGCCCACATATGCGAATTTCACGTCCTCGATACGGCCGAGATGCTCCTTGATCGTCAAAAGGTCGGCCAACACCTGGGTCGGATGGAACCTGTCGGTCAGACCGTTCCACACGGGTACGCCGGCATATTCGGCGAGCAGTTCACAATCCGAATTGGCAAATCCCCTGAACTGGATGCCGTCGTACATCCTTCCGAGAACCCTCGCCGTATCCTTGATGGATTCCTTCTTGCCCATCTGTGAGCCGCTCGGGCCGAGATAGGTCGCACCCATGCCGAGGTCGTAGGCTCCGGCCTCGAAGGCGCAACGGGTCCTCGTGGAATCCTTCTGGAAGAGCAAAGCGACGTTTTTGCCCTCGAGATAACGGTGCGGCTTTCCTTCCCGTTTCATTTTCTTCAATCGGGCGGCAAGGTCGAGGAGATGCTCGATCTCCTGCTTGGTGAAGTCGAGCAGTGTGACAAGGCTTCTTCCTTCGAGATTCATGTTTCATCCTCCTTCGTCAGCGGTTTCTGCTTTTGTTTGGCAAAGATTCTCTTTCCAAGGGCATGCTCATGCAGCGGGGTCCTCCCCGGCCTCGGGAAAGTTCGCTCGAGGGAATCTCGATCACCGTGACGCCCTTTTTCCGTAGAAGACGGTTCGTGACATGGTTCCTCGAGTAGGTTATGACCTTCCCCGGGGCGATGGCCAGGGTGTTCGCCCCGTCGCTCCATTGTTCTCTTTCGCTCGCGACGACATCGTCTCCGCCGCAATGGACGAGTTCGACGGGACGTTCGAGATGCGTCGCGAGAATATCGTCCAGATTTCCCTGCAACTTCTCTGTGTGCACATGATTGTGCTTCTTGGTGAGCGAGAACACCCGCAAGTCCTTGAGGATGCCGGGATGGACGGTGAACATGCCGTGGTCGACCTGGGTGAGAACGGTGTCGAGATGCATGAAGGCGCGGGTCTTGGGGATGTTCAAGGCGAGCACGGTCTTGAAACTCTCCTCATGGTCGAACAGATTCTTGGCGAGTTTCTCGATGGCATAGGGACTGGTCCGGGCACTGATCCCGACCATGAGTGTCTTCTCGTTCAGAACGAGAATGTCGCCGCCTTCAAGCGAATCCCCTTCGTGGCGGGAGTAGTAGTGGGGGAGGTCTTTCACCTTGAAACGGGGATGATAGCTCAACATGTATTCGCTCAGGAAGGTCTCGCGCTGTCTGGTCGCTGTGTTCATCCGGTGGAGGGAGACGCCCCTTCCGATGGAAGCGAACGGGTCTCTTTGGAAGATGATGTTCGGCATGGGGTCGGTATAGAAGGGGTACTCCGATTCCAGCATGTCCATGATCGAATGCCCCTCGAACGAGGGGATGTCCGTCGTGCGGATGCCTTCGATCATTTTTCTCACCATGTCGGCGGTCTTCATCTTCGCAAGATGACGCTGGATGGCTTGACGGAGTTTTTCCGATTTCACATCCGCCTCGTCGATGAAACGCTTGATGAAGCTCGGAAGCACTTCGGGGTTGGCATCGAGGGCTTCACTCACCATGTCGACGAGATGGAGCACCTCCACCCCTTCCTTTCGTAATGTATCGGCGAAAGCGTCATGTTCTTTCAACGCCACGTCGAGGTAAGGGATGTCGTCGAAAAGGAGCCTGCGGAGATTCCTCGGGGTGAGATTCTCCAGTTCCTCGCCCGGTCGATGCAACAACACGCTTTTCAAGGGGCCGATTTCCGAATAGACGTTGATCATGTTTCACCATCCTCACCGATATGGATTCGCGGAACGCGGGCGGATATCTGGCAGAACACCTCGTAGTTGATCGTTCCTGTGCGTTCCGCCACTTCATCGACATGGATACCGCCGCCGATGAGCACCGCCGTGTCGCCGACATGGACATGTTCGTCCACTCTGACGAAGGTGTGGTCCATGCAGATGCGGCCGACAATCGTGTAACGGTCATTCCCGATGACGACCTGGCCGCCTTGGTTTTTGCGGATGAAACCGTCCGCATAGCCGATGGGGAGTACGGCGATGCGTTCATCCGTTTGTGCCTCATAGGTGAGATTGTAGCTGATGCGGTCACCTTTTTTCAGTTCCTTGATTTCGATGATTTTCGACTTCAGTGTGAATGTCTCCTTCAGATTGAAACCGCAATTTTTCTCTTCCAAAGACGTACCATAGAGCCCGATGCCCATCCGGGCGTGGGTGGTGTGGGGAATATCGCGTTCATATTTCATGATGGCCGATGTGTTGCTCGCATGGACCATGGGCGGTCGTTTTTCGAGTTTATCGAGCATCCGTTCGAATTTCGCCTTTTGTCCAAGCAAGTATTTCTCATCGTCGTCCGCGGTGGCGAAATGGGTGTAGATTCCTTCCAAGCGGATGTTTTCCGCTTCGAAAGCCTTCTTGGCGACACGGGCGATCTCCTCTTCATCGACAAACCCCCGTCTGTGCATGCCGGTGTCCGCCTTGAGGTGGATGCGCAAGGGACCGGGATGCGCCAGGGCTTTCCGGAAAAGTTCCTCGGTCGATACCGTGAACATGATGCCGCTCTCGGCGAGGCGATCGAAATCCTCGGGGAGGACGGCACCCATGACGAGGACCTCGGAATCCGGTGCGGCCCTTTTCGCTTCCAACGCCTCTTCGAGGAGGCTCGTAGCGAAAAGTCCGACACCCTTCTTCCAAAAATAACGGACGACGGGGGGCAATGCGTGGGAATAGGCGTCCCCCTTGACAACGGGGATGACCATCTTGGGCGAGATATGGTCATTCATGATGCGCCAGTTGTGATAGAGGTTGTCCAGATGGATCTCCACCCATGTGGGACGGTGTCTCTCAAACATATCTCTTCACCACATAGGGCGACGTCATGAGACTGAGTAGGCTTCCGTAGGTCAGTTTGAAACGGAGGACGTCGCCGGTTTCATAGGAGGTTTTCGATTCTGTGAGGTCGGCGATGACATGGTCGCTGCTGCTGCCGATGAGTTCGATCGCCGAATCAAGGGGCTCCAGTTCGGTGTGCTCGACATCCTGTTTGCCTATGGCCAAAATGGCCCTTTTCATCACGCCTTTGTCCTTGAAGGTCGGTTTTTTGCCGAAAGCGTCCATACCGATCGTCCCTTGGGGAACCGAAGGTTTCTCACCGATTTCCAGGATGTCCGTTTCCAGAATGAAGACGTCGTCGTGGAAACCGGGGACCAATTTGCCGTAGGCGGTCTCTCTGCCGAGAGCGAGGGCCTCGCCGACACGGAGGTTGTTGACCTTGTCGATGTGGATGTCCTCCTGCAGGAGGGGAATGTGGGAGGAATTCCCTCCCGAGACGATCTCGAGTTCTCTTCCGATCGCTTCCTCGACATCAGTGACGACCTTGACAAGTCGTCGCAGGGTGACGGCATCGGGAATCACCCCTCCATAACAGGTCAGATTGGTTCCCATGCCGGCCAGATAGACACCTTGCATCGTAGCGATCTCCTTGGCGACGGAGACGATGTCCTTCCGATAATAGATGCCTTCCCGGAGATCGCCGATATCGACCATGAGGATGATGCCGTGTTTCTTATCTTTCTCGACGGCCGCCCCGTCCAACATCCGGATGGTGTCGATGTCGGAATTGAGCGAATAGTCGGCGTGAAGGACGACTTCGGCGACTTCATGTTTGGAAGAAAGGCGCAAAAGGACTTTGGGAAGCGGGGTTTCCATCGTACGAAGGTTCTCGATGCGTGAATCAGCGATGAAATCGACTTCTTCGTCGTTCAATACGTCGACCAATTCGTCCACCGCGCAAAAGACTTTGGTCACACCCATCAGGGTGAGACCTTGGCGGGCACAGAGTTTTTTCATCTCACGAACGTTGTCGCGATATTTACCGGTATCGATCAAAATTCTCGGATACATGTCAATCTTCTCCGATCCGCAGGGTATGTTTGAGGAGCGTAGCTGTGGCTTCGGGATGTTTCAAAGAGAGCACACCCAGACTGGCGAGGATGTAGTCATGGTCTTTCAGGATGCGCACGCCGCCTTTGGGGACGAGTTTTTTCGGGCGGTTTTTCAGATACTCCTTCACGATGTCTTGGGTGTTTTCGAGATGTACGAGCGCACCGCCGGTCAACACGATCGATTGGATCCGCGTCAGATCCCGCCCCTCGGGAATGACTTTCCGGCCGCCCGAAGTATAGACGTCGCGCAAATCGCCGATATGCCGGTCCAAGGCCTGAAACACACACACGCGGGCGAGCTCTTTTACGAAACGCCGCTCTTCATCGTTAGAAGGAATCTGGGCATAGCCGGCGAGAAGTTCTTCGAAATCCTCGGGCGTCTTTTTCAGTCTTTTGTGGAACCACTGTTCCCCGACATGGTCCATGACCTTGCGATGATTCAAAAAGACCCCGAGATCGCCTTCGACCGTCCGTTTCTCCTTGGCCTCGCCTTCGCTGTATGGGGCGAACTCCTCGCTCGGATGCGTGATCGAATGCACATCCGTCGTCGCGCCGCCCACATCGATGACGGCCACATTGCCCAATATCTCGTGCAGATGCATGGTGCCTTCCATCACCGCTCCCGGGGTGGGCATGATGCCCTGTTTAACCATCTCTTTCACATGTTGCATGCCTTTGGCGTGGATGATGTGCTTCTCGAACGTCTCGTAGATTTTCTTCCGCAAGGGATGGATGTTCAAGTGGTCGACACGCGGATAGACATTCTCGACAATCGAGAGATAGGGCTTTTGGGCGCTTTTCGCGAAATACTTCCCGATGCGGTAGTGGTTCTCCACGTTGCCGGCATAGATGATGGGGATGTTCAACGCGAGTTGTTCGACCTTTTTCAGATTCCCGAATGCCGTGCGTTTCTCACCGTAGTCGGTGCCGCCGGAGATGAGGATGATGTTCGGTCTGATGTCCTTGATGCGTTCGATGTCATCCTCTTCCAGATCGCCCGCCGTGATGAGGTGGATGTTCGCACCGGCGTTCAACGCGGCTTCTCTGGCGGCCCGGACGGTCATCTCGTAGACAAGTCCCGAAACCGTCA
>Ga0207421_10001355_pt1 | contig 31659 bp, 26 predicted proteins | sample SodLakKL_010_SED_4_FD_187542 | JGI IMG/M metagenome (GOLD analysis project Ga0207421, IMG submission 187542) | Alkaline sediment microbial communities from Lake Tanatar, Kulunda Steppe, Russia - 8KL_010_SED (SPAdes) (version 2) | ecosystem: Environmental > Aquatic > Non-marine Saline and...
TCTGGCTTTTAACCAGATGGCCTGGGGTTCGAAAATGGATCATCGAAAGGTGATTCTCGGAAATCCCCACAGGCCCGTCGATCACGTTACCTCTGTATAAGTTCATAAAGGGGAACAAAAATGGGAAATAAGGATGAGATAAACGTATTGGAGCACGGGCTTGTTCCCGAACATAAACTCGTGCCTAAAGAAGAAGAAAAAGAGATTTTAAAGGGACTCGAAGTCAAGAGAGAGAATTTACCGAAGATACGAAAAACCGATCCAGCGCTAAGGGAACTAGAAAAAGTTCACGGAGATATAAATGTTGGAAGGATAATCGAAGTGAAAAGGAAGAGCAGAACAGCAGATTCTGCAAGGGCCTACCGCCTGGTAGTGAAACGTGATTGAAATGATCTGTGAAATTTATGGAGGATGATATTAGATGAGAGAACTCGTAAAAGCTTTTTTCGAAGAATCAGATATAGTCGGTCATCATATAGAATCGTACGATGATTTTTTACCTACAGCTGATAATCCAAACAACAGAGCTCAAAAGATAATAGATAACATAAGGATAGGATTCGACGAAGGAGGATGGGGGAAGATCAAACTCGACCCAGAAAAAGTAGACGGTGAAGACATACAGATAAGAGTTGGAAGAAAAAGAGGTGAAGATGGTAGGATACCTCCCAACGCAGAACCTACAATCCGAATAAGGAAACCAACTATCAAAGAGGCTAGCGGTTCTGAGCACAAGCTAACCCCTAATGAGGCAAGATTGAGAGATTTATACTACGATGCTGAATTAGAGATGAAATTCAGTATCATACGAGAAGGGGTGGAAGAAGAACCACGATGGATATCAATTGGAAGATTGCCAATCATGATTGGATCGAAGGTCTGCAACCTTCACCCCAATAACCTTGAAAAAACAGTAGAAGAAGTACTCAATATGAACCCAGAGAGTAAAGAATTTGCGGAGATGTCTAGAGATGACAAACTAACTGAGCTTGGTGAAGACCCTGTAGACCCTCAAGGTTATTTCGTGATCGGTGGAACAGAAAGAAATCTGATGGCAGTCGAGGATATGGCGACCAATAGAGTTATGTGCGAGATCAATGAAAAATATGGAAGGGAACATGAAGTCGCAAAAATCTTCTCACAGAGACACGGTTTCAGAGCTATGACGAGGCTCGAGAGAAAAAAAGATGGGATGATAAACGTATCAGTTCCCTCGGCCCAGGGAGACATACCTCTGATCGTTTTGATGAAAGCCTTGGGAATGGAAAAGGACGAGGAGATCTACAATTCTATAGTAACGAAGCCTGAGATGGCGAGCCTTGTCTTCGCGAATATAGAGATGTGCCAAGAAGAAGAAGAGTACTCTCCAGACGGAGTATATGATCAAGAAGACGCTTTGGCTTACCTTGAAAGGAAGTTCGCCACAGGACAGGCAGAAGAATACAGACGCAGGAAGATAGAATCGATCTTAGATAGGTCACTGCTTCCTCATCTCGGAGACAAAAAAGAGAATAGGATGAAAAAAGCCGTATTCCTTGGGAGGATGACCAGAGAGATACTTGAACTCTATATGGGGGAAAGAGAACCTGATGATAAAGATCACTATGCTAACAAAAGGTTGAAACTCGCTGGCGATCTAATGTCGGATCTTTTTAGAGTCTCAGTCGTTAATCTATTGAAAGATCTAAAATACCAGCTCGAGAGGAATTTCAGAAAGAAAGGCGATATAAGGATCAAATCGTCGATAAGACCTGATCTTTTGAGCAATAAATTACAACACGCCATGGCTACAGGAAACTGGGTCGGCGGCAGGACAGGTATATCACAACTTTTAGACAGAACTTCAAATATGGCTTCTATAAGCCATTTAAGGAGAGTAAAATCACCTTTATCCAGGAGTCAACCTCATTTTGAAGCAAGGGAACTCCATCCAACACATTGGGGGAGACTCTGCCCAAATGAAACCCCTGAAGGTCAAAACTGCGGCTTGGTTAAGACTTCAGCACTCATGATAAATGTTTCCAAGGGCGAAGAAGCCATGGAAGTACGATGGAATCTTCATGATCTTGGCCTTAGAGAGATGGGTGCAGGGAGTGAAGCAACTACGAAAGTTTATCTTAATGGAGATCTCGTAGGCGTGGTCAATGATCCTGATGAATTCGTGAGAAATGTTAGAGAAGGAAGGAGAAAAGGAGACGTTTCTGATCAGGTCAACATAAGATTCGATGAAGATATGAATGAAGTGATCGTAAATTCTGATGAGGGTAGAGTGAGAAGACCGCTTTTGATAATAGAAGACGGTAGTGTTAATTTCGGCACAGAAGTCATAGAAGAGCTTGAGCAGGGTAAAAGAGATATCGATTCCCTCTTTGAAGACGGTTTTATAGAGTGGATAGACGCTGAGGAAGAAGAAGATATCTATGTCGCGCTTTACCCCTTCGATATACCGAGCATGTGCGATGAATGCGAGGAACCTCTTTCCGAAGCAGATGTGAAATGGACCAACATGGGTGAAGGTGAAGATATAGCAAAACTAGAATGCAGAAGATGCGGTGGAGAAATGGGAGTTGAATCCAATATCGAAGAAGAGCACACCCATATGGAGGTCGATCCGCTTCTGATGCTAGGCGCCTCTACCGGTTTAGTTCCTTTCGCAGAACATAACGCAGCACCAAGATGTTCGATGGGAGCTAACATGATGAAACAAGCTCTCGGATTGACCGCTTCGAATTATAGGACAAAGCCGGATACAAGACAACATCTTCTTCATTACCCACAGTTATCGCTCATGCAGACAGAGACCATGGACTTAGTCAATTACAATGAAAGGCCTGCTGGACAGAATTTCGTTGTTGCGGTCATGCCTTATCATGGTTATAATATGGAAGATGCAGTGGTTATGAACAGAGCCGCTATCGACAGGGCTTTGGCAAGATCTACATTCTTTAGGACTTATACTGCTGAGGAGAGAAAGTATCCCGGCGGTCAAGAGGACGAATTTGAAATCCCCGATCCCGACGTTAGAGGAGCTAGAAGTGACCAACAGTACAGCAAATTGGATAAAGACGGTCTGATAAATCCTGAAGCGAACGTCGACGGAGGCGAAGTCATCGTAGGCAAGACTTCACCACCTAGATTCTTGGAAGAGGATACTGATCTGATGGCTCCTCAAAAAAGGAGAGAGACCTCCGAGATCGTGAGACCTAGAGAAAAAGGATGGATAGACTCGGTTATGCTCACGGAATCTGAGGATGGAAGCAGAGTTGTCAAAACGAAGATAAGGGACCAAAGGATTCCTGAGCTGGGTGATAAGTTCACATCTAGACACGGTCAGAAGGGAGTTATAGGAAAATTGGTGGAACCTGAAGATTTACCGTTTACCGAGGAAGGAGTTGTACCTGATCTCATAGTTAACCCACACGCTATGCCTTCGAGGATGACTGTTGCGCATATGCTCGAGATGCTCGGTGGAAAAGTCGGTTCATTAGAAGGGAGATTCATCGACAGCACACCTTTCAGCGGAGAAAGCGAAGAGGCTTTGAAAGAGGCTCTGAGAGAGGCGGGCTTCAAATCTAATGGTACTGAGATACTTTACGACGGTAGGAGCGGCGAAATGCTAGAAGCAGAAATATACATGGGAGTCATCTACTATCAAAAATTGCATCATATGGTAGCTAACAAACTTCACAGCAGATCTAGAGGGCCTGTACAGATACTCACAAGACAGCCTACAGAAGGACGTTCCCGTAAAGGTGGGTTGAGATTCGGTGAGATGGAGAGGAACTGTCTTATAGGCCACGGCACTGCTATGGTCATTAAAGATAGATTGCTTGACCAGTCCGACGGTACTACCGAATATATTTGTGGTAATTCAGATTGTGGCCATATAGCCATACTTGACAGCAACGGAGAATTGAGATGTCCTGTCTGTGGAGAGAAGTCCGAGATACATCAGATACAGACCAGTTTTGCTTTCAAGCTTTTGATGGATGAGTTGAGATCACTTGGAGTCACCATGCGTTTAAATGTGGAGGATCAAAGATGACACGAAATAAAGGAATCTCTAAGAGGATAGGTAGTATACAATTCGCTTACATGTCTCCCAAAGAGAAAAGGGAGCTTTCCGCTACAAAAATTATCACACCAGATACTTATGATGACGACGGGTTTCCAATCGAGATGGGTCTGATGGATCCTAATCTCGGCGTGATAGAACCCGGTTTACGATGTAAAACTTGCGGAGGTAGAGTTGATGACTGTTCAGGCCATTTCGGCCACATCGAATTAGCGATGCCAGTGATCCATATAGGCTATGTTAAAGAGATCAAAAAATTGCTTAGATCTACCTGCAGCGAATGCGGTAGAATACTTCTTCCGGAAGAAGAAAGTAACCAATACTTAGAGAGAATGGAAGAGATGCAGAACATGGGAGCAGATCTTTTAGATATCCGGTCATTAGCCAAAGATGTTTCAAAGCAAGCTAGAAAGAATAACGTCTGTCCTCACTGCAAAACTGAGCAGCGGAAGATAAAATTGGATAAGCCTACAACTTTCCGAGAGGAGAATACAAAATTGACAGCTAAAGAGGTAAGAGCTAGGTTAGAAAGGATTCCTGACGATGATCTGTGGCCGCTAGGTATAAATCCCGATGTTACTCGACCAGAATATATGGTCTTGAAAGTACTTCTTGTCCCTCCAGTTACAGTTAGACCATCTATCACCTTAGAATCAGGGGATAGGTCGGAAGACGATCTTACACACAAACTTGTGGATATACTGAGGATCAATCAACGGTTGAGAGAAAATAGAGATGTAGGTTCTCCACAACTTATCGTTGAGGATCTTTGGGACCTGCTTCAGTACCACGTAACCACTTACTTTGACAATCAAACTTCAGGTATACCTCCAGCGCGACACAGGAGTGGAAGAACTCTTAAGACTCTGATCCAGCGGTTGAAAGGAAAAGAAGGGCGTTTCAGACAAAATCTGAGTGGGAAAAGAGTAAACTTCTCAGCCCGTAGTGTCATATCGCCAGATCCTTGGCTTTCAATAAACGAGGTTGGTGTACCAGAAAAAGCCGCTAGAGAACTGACCGTTCCCTTGAAAGTTACACCGATGAATTTAGAATATGCTAGGGAGATAGTTGCAAGAGGGCCTTCGCCAACGGAAGATGGAAAATATGTGCCTGGAGCGAACTATATGATAAGGCCTGATGGGAGAAGGATAAAAGTTACCGAAAAGAATTCTGAAACAGTTGCAGAGAAAGTAGAACCTGGGTTTACCATAGAACGAGAGTTGAAAGACGGGGACATAGTGCTTTTCAACAGACAGCCTTCACTACATCGTATGTCTATGATGGCCCATGAAGTTAAGGTAGTTCCCGGAAAAACCTTTAGACTTAACCTCGCTGTCTGTCCACCTTATAACGCTGATTTTGATGGGGACGAGATGAATCTACATGTCCTCCAAAGTGAAGAAGCTAGAGCAGAGGCGAAGGTACTGATGAAAGTTCAAGAGCACATACAATCTCCAAGATTCGGAGGACCTATCATCGGAGCTATACAGGACCATATTAGCGGTTTATTCTTCCTAACACATGAAAATCCCTCTTTCACGAGAGAAGACATTGTTAGTATCTTTTCTAACTTAAAAACTGAAAGTTTTCCGGAACCAGTAGAAGAAGATGGTAAAAAAGTCTGGAAAGGAAAAGATATTTTCAGTCATTTTTTGCCTGATGACTTGAATATAGAGTTCCAGGCATCTATATGTGAAAAATGTGACACCTGCGATGAAGAGGAATGTGATTTGGACGCTTATGTTAAGATCAGAGATGGTCAGCTTCTCCACGGAACGATAGATGAAAATGCGGTCAGTGCTTTTGCCGGCGAGATAGTGGATAAATTGGCAAGAGATTATAGTACGGATACGGCGAGAAAATTCATCGATCAGATTACTACCATTGCATTGGGAGTCATTACGCTGAGAGGGTTCACTACGAGTATAGATGACGAAGAGATCCCAGAAGAGGCGAAAAGGCAGATAAATGCTTTGCTGGATAAAGCAGAAAACAAAGTGCGAGAACTTATAGAGGCATATAGAGAAGGCGACTTAGAAGAACTCCCGGGTAGAGGGCTCGAAGAGACTCTCGAGCTGAAGATAATGAAAGAACTCGGTAAGGCTAGAGACGATGCAGGTCAGATAGCCAGCAAACACCTTGGATTAGGAAACAATGCCGTAGTGATGGCAAGAACCGGTGCACGAGCTAGTATGCTCAACTTGACCCAAATGGCAGGAGCCTTGGGACAGCAGGCTATCAGGGGAGAGAGACCTAGTAGAGGTTTTGAGGAAAGAACTCTATCACATTTCAAAAGAGGAGAACTCGGTGCTGAGTCAAAAGGTTTCGTCAAGTCATCATATAAAGAGGGGCTCAACCCTGTAGAGTACTTCTTCCACAGCATGGGCGGTAGAGAAGGCCTCGTCGATACGGCCGTTCGTACCAGCAGGTCTGGGTACATGCAGAGACGTTTGATAAATGCACTGGAAGACTTAATGGTAGAGAACGACGGAACAGTTAGAAATTCAGCAGATACAGTGGTCCAGTTCAAATATGGTGAAGACGGTGTAGATCCGATGAAAAGCAAAAGAGGAGATGCGATTGATATAGAAGATGTCATCCGTGATTTCAAGACGGGAGGTGACTGATTATGGCGAAGAAAGATACAATAAATGCCTTGATCCGAAGAGGGGTGGATGAAAAAACTGCTAAAAAATTAGCAGATGAGGATTTTTTACTTGGAGATGTAAAATCCGCCTCTAAAAAAGAATTAGAAGAAGTTTTAGAAGAGGATAAGGCAAAGGAAGTTAAAGAACTGGTAGGGAAGAAAGGGAAAAAAAGAAAAAAGAAACAAAAAGACAAGAGTAAAAAAGAAAAGGTCAAAAAACCAGATGATTTTCTTCCAGATAAATTTGAAAAATTAGAAGGTACAGCAAAAAAAGTAAAAGAGATTTCAGACTCTAACGGTTACGAACTTCCGAGGGCGATCATAACCAAGACAGCAGAAGGACTTAATGAACACGATATTCCGGAAGAAGATTATGAAGACATAGTCGAGATCGTAAACGATAGATACAATAATAGAAAAGTCGATCCAAAAGAATCTGTGGGTATTGTAGGCGCTCAGTCGATCGGAGAGCCAGGAACACAGATGACCATGAGAACATTCCACCACGCAGGTGTCGCAGAGATTGGAGTTACTCAAGGACTTCCTAGAATGATCGAAATCGTTGACGCAAGGAAGGTGCCGAGTACACCCTCTATGGAAGTGCATCTCAAAGAAGAACTGAAGGATGATAGAGACAAGGCTAAAGATATCGCCTCTAGACTGGAGATAACTAGATTGAAAGATGTTGCTGATGTCGAGATCGATATGGCGGAAACGAATATAGTCATAAAGCCAGACATGAGCAGTTTAGAGGAAAAGAACATAAAGTTAGACGAAACAGTCGAAAAACTGAAGAAAACAAGAGGCATTGAGGGGGACGTTTCCGTTTCTGGAAACGAGATAAACATAACAGTGGAGGAAGGTAAATTCAGTCTTCTTCATGAAGCCGTAGAAAATGCTAAAGATATGAAGATCAAAGGAGTGAAAGGGATCGAAAGAGGTGTTATCCGCAGAGATGGAGGCGAATTCGTCATATATACAGAAGGTTCCAACCTCGAGGAAGTTCTCAAGATGGAAGGCGTAGACATCAAAAAGACCACAACTAATAGTCCATTTGAGATATACAATGTGTTAGGTATCGAAGCTGCAAGAAATTCAGTCATACATGAAGCTAAGAACACACTAGATGAGCAGGGATTGGAAGTGGATATCCGCCATGTTATGCTCGTAGCGGATATCATGACTAATGAGGGCGATTTAAAGGCAATCGGTAGACACGGTGTTTCCGGTAAGAAGACAAGCGTGCTTGCCAGGGCCGCATTCGAGATAACAAGTCAACATCTTCTTAGAGCGGCTATAATCGGTGAAGAAGACGAACTCAATGGAGTCGCTGAGAACGTTATAGTGGGACAGCCCATAACTCAGGGAACCGGAGATGTGGACGTCAAGTATACAGGGCTTCCGTCCGGTGTTAGCTCACAAAAAGAGGAAAATTAGTAAGTTCTTTAAAAAATCATAAATAACAGCATCATGTTGAAGATGATGATTACTAAAGAAAGGTGGTGCCAGAATGGATGTAAATAGAGAAATTAGAATGGCCGTTAACACAGGGTCGGTAGATTTCGGTGTGAAAGAGGCAAAAGAAAATGTCGAGAATCAAGAATGTGAACTTCTTATAGTTGCGTCTAACTGTCCTGAGGAGAACTTTATGGAGAATGAGGAATATAATGGCGTTCCTATATACGTCTACCGTGGAAACAATCAGCAGTTAGGATCGGCAGCGGGAAAACCTTTTGCAGTTTCCGCCATCTCGATAAAAGATGCTGGAAATTCGAATATACTCTCTTTAAGGGCGGAATAAAAATGTCTGAAAGTATGGAAGATATAACTTTCAATGAAAAAACCTTACGGTACATCTCTGTTTTCGAGAAGATTACAGATGCAGAAGTTGTTGATTGTATAGATATACCTGAAAAAGTGATATTTATCGTAGAAAAAGGGTCAGCACAGAAAGCTATCGGTAAAGGAGGAAAAAACGTAACGAAGATCAGCGACGCTATCGATAGGAACGTACATGTAATAGAGTATAGCGATGATGAGGAAGAATTGCTCAAAAATATATTTTACAGCTATAACGTCAAGAACGTTGAGATCGAGGACAAAAATGGTGTTAAACATGGAACCGTAGAGGTCGCTCCAGAGAATAAAGCTCGGGCGATAGGAAAAGAAGGTAGAAACCTCTCAATTGCAAGGAAAATAATGATGAGACATTCAGACATATCCAGCGTATCTGTTGCGTAATATTTCAGGTGAACCTCTGAAATAGAGGTAAGGCTCTATATCTTTTTCTATTTTCCACCTACTCCTGCAGTCACAGTGAGATAGTTTTTCAAAAATAGACTTATTTTGTCTTTTGTTGTACTGCTCTATCGCTTTCAATACTTTATCGTTGCAATTTTCACAGTTGCTAGCTCCTCTTTTAGAACCTAAGCCGGCTTTAGAAACAAAGACCGGTATATGGACATCTCCTATTGAAGTAAGGACCTCCGTTATTGACCACAGCCAAGGCGGGCTGTAAAGGTCTCTGTGCCATAGTTCTTCCAACAAAGTTCCTTTTTGGACATTGACTGGGTTTATCGAGACTATATCCGTTAGTTCCGAGACCCTATGGATAGAATTTACTAAATCATCTATAGCTTCCTTTTCCGTTAAGAATAGAGGTTTTAAAAGCAAGTAAGTCCTGATTGAAGCCATATCTGATACGGTCTCTATAGAATCTTTATACTCCTCAAAAGTGAAACCTTTGTTTATACAGTTCTCTAAAATGAAATCGTTAGCAGATTCGAGTCCTATGGCGATTTCTAACTCACTTATGGTTCCAGAAAGTTTTTTCACACGCTCTCTCTCAATAAATTCGGGCCTTGCTTCTATGACTGTTTTTTCAGAATCGAAACTCTCGAGTATCTTTAAAGCAGTACCTTCATCAATTTCATCCTCATCTAAAAAACTACCAGATGTGTAAATCTTGACTATCTCCTGTCCTTCGTAATGTGAGAGAGCTTCATCTAGTTGAGCTTTTATATCTTCATCGCTAACATCTGGATTTGTGTCGGTATAATAGCCACACATAGAACATCCAGACCTATATGATCTGTAACAGCCTCGAGTGCGGAATATCAGTGAAAAAACATCCTTTATTTCATCATCGTAGAGTTCCTCTTCAGTCCAGTAAGCGATGAGATCTCTTCTATCTGCCCTGGAAGTTCTTCGGTGAAATCTCCTGATTTCGGACTTTAATCCCATATCTTTGAATGTCTGTGTTAGATAATTAAATGTTTTTCTCCCGGTGTAAAGAAAACGCAATTATATCCCCTATGCATTACCGTTTAGTGTATGGAAGTATTACGTGACAAATCTAAGATGACGAGATTCCTCGTACTTTACAAGTCAGCGGTGGAGAAACCGAACAGACTTGCGGATTTAGCCTCCGAATTGGACATGAGCGAGCAGGCAGTATCGAATTACATTTCCAAGATGGAGGATGAGGGACTCATCGATAGATCTGGAAGTTTTTATCGTCCCACTTCTGAAGGTATGGAATTGGTAAGGGAGATCGTTTCAAAGCTAGGATCATTTCTCGATGAAGCTAGCGATAAAATAAATTTCATATCCACATGTACTGCTATAGCATCTGAAAATATAAAGGAAGGAGATAGAGTCGGTCTAGAAATGAAGAGAGGTTTTCTTCACGCTTCATTAGAGGAATCAAAAAGCATGGGTACAGCTCTTAATGATGCAGAAGCAGGTCAACCCTTAAGGGTTGGAGGATTACAAGGTATAACGGAAATGGACCTTGGCGAACTATTCCTTCTTGAATCGGATATCGATGGAGATGTAGAAGAAAAAGCCAAAGATCTACACTCTAAGATAGAATCTATGGACTATGACAAACTTGCGATAATGGGAGAGACGCAGTACGGCTTATGCAACATGATCGGTATAGAGCCGGATATACAGTTCGCCCCTGTAGATTCTGCCATAAATTCGGTGGAAAAGGGACTAGATGTGCTGTTGATGCTTTCAAAAAATGATTTAGACGAGGTTCTAGAGAAGCTTAAAGGTAGGAATAGAGGTCTAGATGAAGAGTATAGGATAGATTATACCGTAGTATGAGTTTTTATAGGTATGTCTCTACCGCAGTTAGGACATCTTCCTTCATCTAGATTCAATCTTCCTGAGGAGAAATAGGAGCGTGAAAGGACAATGGTATCACATTTTGGACATCTAGTGTCATTATCCGCTCTCATATTGCCCAGATAAACAAAATTAAGACCCGTTTTCAGAGCAATCTTTCTAGCCTCCTTCATCTTTTCAGCTGATGTAGGAGGCGTATCTCTCATTTCATGATCAGGATGAAATCTAGAAAAATGGACGACGTTATCTTCACCTAGGTTCTCTTTTACCCAATGAGAGAATCTTTTCAATTCTTCTTTAGAATCGTTATGACCCGGTATTATAAGATAAGTTACTTCAACATGAACCCCATTTTCGACCGCCATTTTAGCTGTGTTTAGTACAGGCTGTAGTTCACCTCCAACGATCTCTCTGTAAAATTCTTCACTGAAGGCTTTGATATCTATATTCATAGCATCGAGATATGGTATTATCTTTTCTAGTGGTTCATCTTCTATGTAACCGTTAGTGACATAAACAGTGTACTTGTCGTGATTGCTCTTAAGTTCTTTGAATACATCGTAGCTGAATTCATAAGATATGGTCGGTTCGTTATAAGTCCAAGCTATGCCGTCATATCGTAAGATCGATTGAATCATATCATCTACCGAACGTTCCTGGAGATAACTGCTGTTAGGATCGCCACAGGAGAGGGAAGCATTCTGGCAAAAATTGCAGGATAGATTGCATCCCATTGTACCGTAGGATAGAACTTTACTTCCCGGATAAAAATGATACAAAGGTTTCTTCTCTATAGGATCTACGGCCAAAGAAGCCGCTTTCCCGTATACCAAGGAATAGAGAATGCCGTCCTGATTTTCTCTAACGTTGCAGAGACCTCTATTCCCTTCAGAAATTAGACAGTTATGAGGACAAAGATGGCACTTTACTTTACCATCTTCTTTTCCCTCCCAGAACATAGCTTTCTTCATTTTATCCCCTTAGCTATACGTTTCAATATCCACGACAACATGAAATACATGAGGGGCATATGATTTTATCTTTTTGATGTTAGTGATTTTGAAATCTTGTGAAATATTTTCTTGTAGTTCTTTCTTCACATCTTCAGGATAATTCTTATCCAAACTTCTAGTATGATAATGGATGATGCCTTCACCATTCAAAAATTCCAAAGCCTTTTCTAAATACTTCCAAGTCTCGTGCAGATAACCCATAACTACTCTATTCGCTCCAACAAAAGAGAAATCTCGGTTGTCGCCGTGCCAAGCCTCAACCATATCTTCTACATCATTCAAACCAATATTTTGTTTTAGATAATGGAAGGCAGTGGAATTGATCTCTAGGGAGTACACTTTTTTTGGTTCGCCATGTACCGCCATGGGAAGGGAGAAATAACCAATGCCAGCGAACATATCTACCACAACTTCTCCTTCTTCAACTTCATCTGCCATCCTGATCCTTTCGTCAATATTCCCGCTAGAGAACATTAGTTGAGATGTATCTATTTTGAATTTCACCCTGTTTTCGACATGTACAGTTTCTGTCTCTTCTCCATATATCTTTTCTACCACTGGTTCTCTCTCCGTACCTTCAATGGATCCCTGGAGCATCACCGTTTTAGCGTTCAAAACTCTCGAATATACTTTGGCTATGTGTCCTTTATGTTCTAATAACTCATCAGAAAGCTTTAGTAGGAGGACGTCCCCAATCATCTCCCAATTATCGGGAAGCTTTCTTTTTTTAAGCTCAGGTAGATCGATCTCGTTCTTTATCTGCTGATATGGGCTCACTTTTTCTTCTCTGAAGTCCGGGTCCTTTTCAGAAAAGTTGCCATCTTCTTTTACCGGAAAGATCAGCTCGTCACCTTCTCGCCTTATGGACCTACTAGCATCGAGATTTCCTCTTTCCTTTAGTTTTTCAAGAGTTTCTTCTCCCTCCTCCTTTGAGACTTTCAACACGGGATATTCTTCATCACTCATACACTAAGATTATGAGAGGCGGTCACATAAGTATTTTATAGTCTCACCGATTAATACCATGCTGATGTATGAAAAACATCTGGTAGTTATATCAGTTTTAATAATCTTCATCTCTCTTTTCTCCTTCTCTGTTAAATCCTATGATATATCCGATCCCAGTTTTACTAACGAGATTATAGAAGAGATCGATACTCCTAAGATAGAACCAGGAAAGGAGGAGGAGATGACCATCACTTTGAAAAATCCTTATCCGGAAGATATGAATAATGTCAGCTTTGATGTCAGCATCTACTGGTTAAGCTATTTCGAAGTCGATAAAAATATTACGAAAGTAGACGAACCGCCTGTTTTCGATAACGGAGAAACCTACTCAGTTTTAAAAATGGATGAACTCTCTAAAAATGAGAGCGAGGAGCATAAATATCTCATCCAAACCAATGAAGATACGGAGGAAGGTGTCTACTCAATCAGGTTCAAACTCGAATTTTCTATAGAAGATGAGAGACATATCATGAAATCAAGGGGTCACTTTTCAAAAGAAGAGTGGGAAGATGCGAGAGTCTCTGATTTCACGGAACTGAACGTCAGCGGTATACTTCCTGAGAGCACCTTTGAAGTGAGAGAGCCTATTCCGCGATGGCCACAGTATGCGCTTGGTTTGATCACTTTAGTATCGGGAGTTTTAGCTGTTATGTTCTACATGCAGGAGAAATACGGCTCATTCCCTAAATTAGAAAAGACTTTTAATAACTGGGCCGGTAAATTTGAGAAGTTCAGGAGCGGTTTTAAAAAGAGGTTTAAAAAGCGCTGAATGGAAATCAATGTCTCCTTTTTCTTCTATTACCCGCTTCGTTTTGTCTTTTTTCAATATCCGTATCAATTCATCTATATCTTCATCTGATAAGTTCTTGAAGACTTTTCTTATCTTCATTCCTCTAGAGATCCGTTTTCCAATCTTCCTCTGCCATCTATCATGATATTCTTTTAATCTTTTTTCCGATAGATCACCTTCTTCTAATGCATCTATGATAACTTCCGAACAGATGTCAGCAGCTTTCAATCCAAGAAAAATACCGCCTCCAGAAAGAGGCTTGACTTGACAGGCTGAATCTCCAACGAGGCACAAGCCATCATCAACACTATTTTCGATGTCCCCGATAGGTATCGTTCCAGATAGGAAAGTTATAACTTTATCTTCTAGATCTCTAGATTTTAGAAACTTTATCAAATGTTTGTATGTATCACCGTCGTCTGTGGCAACACCGATCAGTTTGCCAGTAGAGAAGGGGAGTTCATAAAGGAAAAAACCTGGTGCTGTCTCACTACCCAAATGAATCTTAATTGTATCGTCATTTGACGGTACGACTGCTTGAACAGCAGGAAGGACCTCCTCTGGTGATGGAAGACCGGCGGTTCTTCTCACGATTGATGCCGGGCCGTCAGCACCTATCACCACATCAGCCTTCAAAGTTTTCTTCTCTCCCTCTTCCACGTATTTTACTTTCCTTTTACCATCATAGGTTGTTTTCTTCACGGCAGATTTAAGTCTTATGTGGGCACCGGCCTTTGCAGCTTTACTAGCCATCTCCTTATCAAATTTTGCCCGATCGATTATTACAGCTTTCTCACTATTCGCTTCGATTTCCAAGCTTTCGCCTGATGGAGAATTGATCAATGCCTTCTTTGGTTTGCCGATTATGCTATTAGTCCTAGTGAGTTCAACTACACGAGGGCTGACTAAACCAGCACACTGGACAGGTTTACCTATAACAGCGTCCTTCTCTAGAACGACGGTTTCATATCCTGCCCTAGCTGTATTTATTGCGACTCTGAGGCCAGCTGGGCCCGCTCCTACAACAAGGACTTCGGTCAAGACGGTTTTGGAAATGTTCACATCTTTTTAACATTTCGCCTTGAAAGGTGTTTTAAGGACTGATAAAAATTTTAAAGTAGAAGTGAATGAAGGTGATCATGGAATCGAGCGGCGACTTTCCGATCTTGGATAACCACATACATCTACAGGAAAGAGGAGAAAATGTCGAGGCGGTGAAAAAATTTGAAAGAGCCGGTGGAACCCACTTGATATTATCTCATCTACCTTATCATGACCTTAGGCAGTGGGGTGAGAAAGGATACAAGCCTATTTACGATCGAACGATTAGATTAGCTGAAAAGTGCATGGAAGAGACTTCTGTAAAGATTTTTGTAACTCTAGGACCCTATCCTGTAGATTTAGTCAATCTGCAGGACAGAGTTGGTCTTAAGAAAGGGGAAAACATCTTGAAAAAGGGGATGGAGCTCGCCGCTAATTACGTAGAAGAAGGGAAAGCCATCGCACTAGGAGAGATTGGCAGACCGCATTTCGACGTTTCCAAAGAAATGATGGAGGCATCGAACAGGATAATGCGATATGGTATGGAATTAGCTGCAGAAGGTGATTATCCAGTTATTCTTCATACGGAGACTACCACACCTGAAGTTTGCAGAGAGATAGGTGAAATGGCCGATGAAGTAGGTCTTTCGCGAGGGAAGATCATCAAACATTATTCTCCACCTTTGGTGGATAAAGAAGAGAACTACGGCCTTTTCCCTTCAATTCTCGCCAATGAAGAGAACATAGAAGAAGCGATTTCTAAGGGAAATAGATTCATGATAGAGACAGACTATCTCGACGATCCGAATAGGCCTGGAGCGGTCTTAGGGATCAAAAAAGTTCCTAAGAAGACTTTTAAATTATATGAGAAAGGAATACTTGAAGAAGCGGATATATGGGCTATCCACAAGAATAATCCCGAGGAAGTTTATGAAATGAAGATCGAGCTATGACTCCATCTCTTCGACTATGATCGCGACTAGTTCTTCAAGGCAGTCTTTACAGATGCTCTTATCCCCTACCCTTTTGTATTCTTTCGTCCAATTACGACAGAAATGACATCTATCCGAATCGTAAGGCATTATTTTCTCCTCTACTACCCATATCGAAGATAAAAGATATAAAGTTTTTACCAGTTTTCTGTGAAAACTCAATATTTCAATTATATTCAATCTTCTTGTGAAGTTTTCTCGCGTTCTACCTTTTCTGCATCAGGAGGAGGCGGTGGAGGAATCTTATGTTTTCTATTCTCCTTTTTTGAGGAGTAAGGACCTTGATTCCACTGCTGTCGAGGATATCCTTGAGACGTGCCATAGGCGGGATAACCTCGGATAGATTTACTTTCATCAACCACATAAGTGTAAGCTAATCTATCTCCTATTCTCTGTTCGCTGTCAGCTATAAGAAAAACATCTATTATAAGGATGATCAGACCGATACAAGGTATCTGCCATAGCAATCTAACGATGTTACGAATGAAAGAAGAAACGAGATCGATTTTCTTGCCATATTCATCTATAACTTTGATATCTAGTATCCTTTTGCCGATTGTTGCCCCTCCACCCTTCTCGGACTCAAGGACAGTAAAATAAACAAGATCTATAATGCTACTTATCAATAACAAAATAAGGTAAGAGGCGCTATAAAACTCTAAAATCACTGTGTCAGGTTCAGTCTCTAAAAAAAGTTCCCAAGATAGTAATCCAAATACTATGAAAGCGAAGAAAAGTATACCAGTCAATATTAACAATAGGATGATGTCTATGATATACGCTCCTATCCGGCGAAGAGTCGATGCATAATTGAAGCGTTGTTCTCTAGGTAAACCCCAACCCCGCTGATATCTGTCTTCTTGGTCCATATTCTCATCGATAATAAAAGAATCAAGAGTTTTTATATAAATTTAATCATTGGTAGTTTCTATAAGTTCAAAATCACTTTCTACATCACCAATTAGGTGTTGGTTCTATGGTTATCCTGAGTCGCTTTGTCTTTCCAATACTTTTCAAAAATTTTTTCATATGCCTCCTCATATATGATATAGGTATTTGCTACCTTATCCCCAAGCCTTTGATCATATTTCATTATCAGAATTAAATCTATAAGAAGTATTAATCCGGCGAGATATGCGATGTTAGGTATTGGAAGACGTTCAATAAAGGGCAAAATTTGTAGAAATATAAAAGGTACCGGCCAAAACAATCTGAACACGTTTCGGGTGAAAGAAGAAAAAAGAGTTATCTCTTGGCTATAGGTGTTAACTACTTTCATTCTAGTTGCTTTTTTACCCAGTGAAGAGCCCAATGTTTTATCGGACTCCAGTATTACAAAATAAATCAAATGAATCAACGAAAAAAAGGATATAAAAAGAAGGTAAGATGTAGTTATTGGAATAAATCCACCTGCTGCTAAAGTGAGTTCTGACGGGAGTCCTATATAATCTACTCCTAAAAATTGTAAAAAGCCTAGAGACAAAATGAAAATAATCGCTATTATGATGAGATCAAATATATAAGAAACTATTCTTCTTAATGGAGAACCGGTTCCCTTTTTGATTTTTTCTGTGATTTCAACTTTTTTCTTTTCTGTTTCATTCAATTGGTCGTTTTTCACATCTTTCATTATATAAAAATAATATAAAATTTAGATATAAGGTTTTTGTTCGGATCAGTCTTTTTCTACTCAATAAACCTCATTGTGAATCTACGGTAGCCAACATGGTACAGGCTCTAAACACCTTATAATTCGTCTCTATATCACCAGTATCGATAACGAACTCCTTTGGACCAGTTCTTTTTACCGAAGGCAGAAGTTCAAGATTATCGAGTTTTCCTGCATCTTTGAACCAAACATGGTAGCGAGTTTCCTCAGGCTCAATTATCTTGCCTCTATCGTTCTCTATAGCTTCTTGGACCTTCTCCTGTATCTCCTCTCTTACGATCTTAGGATGTCTGCACTTAGCGCTGTATCTCCCAGTAGCTTTTTTTGTTTGTACATGAGGTATGTCTGGATAAAGTTTCTTAGCTTCGCGGATGATCTCGTCGTCTCCAGCTAAGAAGAAGATGGGAACATCATATTGAGCTGCGAGGAACGAATTCATTGCGAATTCACTAGCCATCACATCTCCGATCATTAGTTTATCTACTACTGCACCAGAGTAAGTATGGGAAAGTGTTCCTTGACTGTGAGCTGAACTATGGTACCCTACATAACCAACGCCGTCGATTTCCTCGCTGAGACCCTCCATCTGCGACAACAACTTGGGCCTTCCACTGAATAGTTCCACTCTCTCATCTAAATCCTCTATAACGATGTTTCTCATTTTTCCATGACCATCTGTAACGTATACGTGCTCTGCTCCAGCATCAAAAGCTCCTTTCGCCGCTGCATTAGTTTCTTTCGTCATTAATTCCTGAGCTCTATCGTATTCTTTTGAATCCATCTTACATTGTGGTCCGGCTACTACTCCAGAAATCCCTTCAATATCGACCGAGAATAGGTATGTCATCTAATACACCATCTCCAGGAATGGAATGATGACTTATATTATTTTTCTTGATTGAGCACCGAAAGGAATATTTAGTTTGTTTTTATTTTACTCGTGAGGTTTAAAATGATTAGTGATTCAGACTTAGTCAAATTCTTAGATAATCTACTCAAGATAGATGAGATCGAAGACGAGAGCGAGAACGGAGTTCAGGTCGATGCCACTACTGAAGTGGAAAAGGTAGCTTTTGCAGTGGACGTAAGACAAGATATCGTAAAAAGAGCAATCGAGGAAGACGTTGATCTTCTCTTCGTACACCATGGACTGATATGGGGTGATGGCATCGGGCCTCTTACCGGCAAAGATTATGAAATAGTTCGAGATCTTGTTCAAAACGAAACAGGACTTTATGGAGCACATCTCCCCTTAGATGTGCATTCCGAGGTAGGCAACAATGTCGAGTTGGCTAAAATCATCGGTGCTGAGCCTAGAGAACCTTTCATGGAGTACAAAGATACCAAGATAGCTCGGATGGCTTTCTTCAAAGAAGAAAAAACTGTAGGAGAAATAGCTAGGATGATAGAGGAGAAGCTAGACACCGAGAGTTATACATTGAAAGATGAAAGGAAAGTCAAAAAAATAGGTATTCTGACAGGTAAAGGTGGACAGGCTCTAAAATCAGCGAAAGAAAATGGTGCGGAACTTTTCATCACCGGCGAGCGTACCTATATGACATATAACGAAGCTATCGATCTAAATATGCCTCTGATATTTGCGGGACACTATGCGACAGAAATTCTAGGTGTCAAGAAGGTTATGGAGTTGGTGGAGAACGAATTCGGTTATGAGACCTACTTTTTACCTGGAAAGACGACAATCTAAAATGAGATCCACTCTTTAGACAAAAACAGATTTGATTTACTTTTTAATCGTTATTACGTCATCTTAATGTTTGCACAGTGATGCAAAGTTTTTAATACCTTTTCCTAAATCGATTATCGAAAAGTGATGGACAAAGATAAGTTCAACATTTTCCATTGGTTAATCTCCATACTAAAGAGCATCATAAAAAAACCCGGAGAGATCTTCAAAGGGATGAGTGAAGAAGGAGCCTATGCTTTTTTAAAAGACAGGATGAGCAAACCTGGGAAGAACGAGATACTCGAAGGTAATGTTCTTGCAGTGATGTTCAAGCTCGGATGGCCGATGATGGTCGCAACGTTCCTCAGAACACTTTATAACCTGATCGATACTTTTTGGCTGGGTAGGATACCAGATCCACAAATTGCTGAGTATTCCGTTACAGCTGTCGGCCAGGGATGGACTGTCGTGTTCATGATGATGTCGATCGAAATGGGATTCGGTATCGCAGCTTTAGCTCTTATCTCTCAATACACTGGTCAAAGGAACTTTGAAGAAGCCGATAAGACCGCAGGTCAACTTTATTTTATTGCGATAACTGCCTCAATTATAATCGGTATTTTTGGGTATTTCATGACTCCCACATTCATGGACATCCTTGTAGGGAGTGGTGAGGATGCAGCGGCTTTAGCTTATTACGGAACACAATATATTCAGATAATATTCATTGGTCTTCCTTTCATGTTTCTCTTTTTCGCGTTCATGTTCACTTTAAGAGGATGGGGCGACACAATAACTCCCATGAAGATAACCGCAGTTTCAGTTACATTAAATATGATGATCAACCCAGTACTTATATTTGGTTCAGGCACCATACCTTTCATCGGCGTCACTATTCCAGAGCTACCCGTGATCGGTCCGATTCCTGCACTAGGCGTTAGAGGGGCCGCTATAGGTACTATAATGAGCAGAGGTATCGGTTCTATATATGCTACTTATCTCCTTTTCGCTGGAAAAGTAGGAATCAAAATTGATTTGTCTTATTTGAAACCGGATATATCTAGGCTAAAAAACTTCTTGAATATAGGAATCCCTGCCGGCATAGGAAGATTTGGGACCTCGATAGGTTTCATAATACTATGGGCCGTCATTTACAGATTACCAAATCCAGAAGTCGCTGGAGCCGCTTACAGCGTGGGGAACCGTATATTGAACATAACCTTCCTGATAATGGGTGGGTTTGCCATGGCCATCAGTACCATGGTAGGACAAGCACTGGGAGCAGATGATATGGAAAGGTCTGAGGAGGTCGCAAAAAAAGGTTTTTTAGCTGTGGCAGGTCTTATGCTGTTATTCACCGCAATATTATTTGCTCTAAGAAATAATTTGATAATGATCTTCATACCCGACTCTCCCGATGTTATAGCTGAGGGGGCAAGTTTTTTGATGATCTTTTCCCTCGCTATGCCATTCTTCGGCGTATTTAGAGGTGTAACTTCACTTCTCAGTGGCTCAGGACATACTAGACTGCAGATGGGATTGAGTTTAGTCAGATTATGGGGTTTAAGACTGCCTTTAGTATTTTTATTTGCGGTGTTCCTTTCAATGCACTCGACTGGAGTGTGGCTCGGGATGGCGTTGAGTAACGTTATCGCTTTTGGTTTAGCCTTAGGTGTGTACAAAACGGGTAGATGGAAAGAAAAAGTTATCAAAGATAAACCTACGCCTAAGTCAAACGTAAGATTGGATGATGATAAACCTAGGCGTGAAAGGACGGAAGCTAATTGATGTTTAGTTTCTTAGGAAACTATTATATATCTTAGTTTCATACGAAATTAAGATACGTTATGTCCAGAGACACTAGTATTTACAATAAACTAAAAGAGAAGATGGGTCGCCCGGAGAAAGACGAGATACTAGAAGGAAATATACTAGCTGTCATGTTCAAGCTCGGATGGCCGATAATGGTGGCGACTTTTTTAAGAACTCTTTACAATCTTGTAGATACGATCTGGCTTGGTAGGCTACCTGGTGAAGTGGCTGATTATTCCGTAGCTGCTGCCAGCCAAGCCTGGTCTGTCGTGTTCATCATAATGTCCTTAGAGATCGGTTTAGGTGTAGCCGGCTTGGCCTTAGTCTCACAATATACAGGTAGAAAAGATTTTGAAAAGGCGGAAGAGTATGCAGGACAATTGTATTTTATCGTTATAGTTCTATCTATAGCTTTAGCTATCATCGGTTATCTCTCGAGTCCCTATCTACTAGAAGTACTGACCGGTCCTGGTCCTGAAGGCGAAGCACTTGCAGATTATGGAACCAGATACCTCCAGATAATATTTATGGGTATGCCCTTCATGTTTCTATTTTTTGCTTTCATGTTCATATTGAGAGGATGGGGGGATAACATAACTCCTATGAAGATAGTTGGAGTTACGGCTATACTTAACATGATCATCGATCCAATACTCATTTTTGGGTCAGGTTCAACAGTTAGTCTAGGTCCATTGAATTTTACTATACCTACTATTTTTGGCTATTCTATACCGATGATGGGTCTTGAAGGAGCTGCTTACGCGACAATCGGTACTAGAGCTTTAGGAGCTATATATTCATTCTACCTGATGTTCTCCGGCAAAGTTGGACTCAAAATCAAACTAGCTTATCTTTACCCGGATTTAGAAAAGATAAAAAAATTCTTGAAAGTAGGACTTCCAGCGTCTGCGGGAAGATTCGGAAGCGCATTAGGTTTTCTCATATTATGGGCCGTGATATATAGGCTGCCTGATCCGGCCACTGCTGGTGCAGCATACGGTGCAGGAAGCAGGATATTGAACATCACTTTCCTGGTCATGGGAGGGGTAACCATGGCTATGAGCACTATGATAGGACAAAGTCTTGGTGCGGATATGATAGAGAGGAGTGAAAAAGTCGCTAAAACAGGTCTCTTAACTCTTGCTATACTCATGGGTGCAATAGCAATTATTATTTTCCTCTTGAGAAATATACTCATTGGTTTCATGGTGCCTGGACGGGAAGAGGTGATAAAATCTGGAGCAGAATACTTGATGATATTCTCATTATCGATGCCTTTTTTTGGAGTATTTAGAGGTGTAACCAAAATCATGGGTGGTTCCGGCCATACAGTTCAGCAGATGGCACTAAACTTGGGCAGGATCTGGGGTTTAAGGTTGACTTTCGTCTTCGGCTTAGGTATACTTTTAGGAATGGGGGATACAGGTGTTTGGATTGGAATGGCGTTAAGCAACGTTGCAGCTGCAGGAGTTGCATTCTTTGTCTACTCTCTTGGATTGTGGAAAGAAAAAGTTATCGGTGGTGGCCCCGGGCCGGGACCAGGACCATCTTTAGGGGATGATGAAGATCAGGAATGACCATATAATAGGAAAATGAAATCGGAAGGTTTATAATTTGTTTCTTCATATTATTTAATGGGTGAAAGAGATGAAGCTTTCAAATATTAAAAATGCATTCACCAAAATATTCTCAGATCGGAATGTTCAATTGACAATTGCTTTGTTTGGTATAGGTTTCATTCTAGCTTTAACGGCCACTTTTCCAATCCTTGAAGAGAGGATTGAAAATGATAAACTATATCCAGAAAACGAAGATAAATTGATTGAGGCAAGGATCCCACGTCCCTATGACAAGCCCCATGATGGGATGACAGAAATACTAGAATCTCCGCACGGGTTAAAAAATGCGACACTAGAAATTCGGAGTGAAACTGAGAATACAAACGCATCTATTAGAATTCTAGATAGTGGTGAGCGGGAAATGAAAAGTTGGGAAATAGAAAATGGCGAGAATAAAAAAATAAATATGACTGAACATTATGAAGCTGAATTCATAGAATTTGAAATAAGAGAAGGTGAATTAAGCTATACCTTTACAGTTAACCATTATATACTACCCTATTCTTCCTTATCAATACCTGCATATATACTAATGTGGATCTCCGTGATATTTTTATTAAGAGCTATTGCATTGATGGGGCCTCTTTCAGTTGATGAAAAAGAGAAAGACAAAATCAGAAAAAATCAGAAAGTGATAGACGGAATTTTAAAAGACAAAAAAGAAGATGTAAACAGGAAAAATGAAGAGAATGATTAGATATCAAAATCTCACTTAAGCGTGATAAGATTTATTATAACATAATTTTATGAGGTTATCATATGACACAAGAGTCTGCCGAAGATTCAATTCATAAATTATATCAGAGAGTCCACAAAAATCTTATCAAACTAATAAGGTCTGAACTTGAACCCTATGATTTCAATCGAGGAGAGTTTCCACTGCTCTTCAAGTTGATCAAGAGCGGAGATGGAATAACCCAAAAGGAAATCTGTGAAAGGCTTCACGTGTCAAAATCAACAACTTCCAAGATAATAAAGAGACTGGTCGAGAAAGGATATCTCAGAAAAGAGAAAGATCCAGATGATAAAAGAGCCTCAAGAATATTTCTGACCGACAAAAAAGAGGAAATCGAAGACCTGATAAAAGAGATAGATCAGAAAGCTGAAAACAAGATGTTAGAAGGCTTTGATGAAGAGGAGAGAGAAGAATTAAGGAATTATTTAGAGCGCATTTTGGATAATCTAGATTCTTAATTTCCGCCTATTTTTTGAAAAACTATATCGTGAAAGCGCAAGCTCTCACAAACTATATCTATAACAAACCAAATATCCATTAAGGGAGTTGCAATGATAAATCAAGATAATAATCCTAAAACAATACATATAGATTCTAATCTTCAAAAGATGGTGTGTGAAAAGACAGTTCTATGCCTGGTCGACGGCCAACATTATCCACCTGTAACCAAAAATACCTTAGAAGAGTTGAAGAAACTTGGAGCTGAAATAAAAGCTCTAATTTTTTTAGGAGGTACTGAAAAAGTCAAAAATGCAGTGGAAGAACTTGGAGAAGCAGACATTGAAGTGTTTGTGGATAAGGACAAAAAAGAGCTACCTTTGGATACCACTCGAAGAGCGATAAGTAAATATGATATTGAAATCGTCGTGGACCTATCGGACGAACCAGTTGTCGATTATCAAGATAGATTCCAATTAGCTTCTTCGATCCTTCAAAAAGGAGCATCCTACATGGGAGCGGATTTTTTCTTTTCACCCCCTCAGGAAGTAGAAGTTCTAGAAAAGCCTAGTCTCTCTATAATCGGAACCGGGAAAAGAGTCGGTAAGACCGGTGTCAGTGTTTCGATAGCTAGGACTTTGAAAGAAAAAAGGCAAGAACCAGTCATCGTGTGCATGGGTCGGGGAGGTCCTTCAGAACCTGACTATATCGAACCAAAAAAGATGGCTATGAACGCCGAGACGTTATTAAAGGTTGCAGAAAAAGGAGGACACGCAGCATCAGATTACTGGGAAGACGTTCTTCTAGCTCAAACTTCTACAATAGGATGTAGAAGATGTGGTGGCGGCATGGCGGGTAACCCATTCTCCTCCAATGTGATCAAAGGAGCTTTGAAAACAAACGAGGTGGAGGAAAATTTCGTTATTATGGAGGGATCAGGTTCTACTTTTCCTCCTGTAAAAACCGATGCTAGAATCGTTATAATTGGAGGCAACCAACCTATTGAAAACATAATAAAATTTTTTGGACAATATAGAATAAATATATCTGATCTTGCAATAATAACTATGTGTGAAGAACCTATAGCTAATAAAAACAAGATAGATAAGATCGAAAGAGGCATTAAAAAGCTGAATCCAGATATAGAAGTGGCGCGCACGATATTTAGACCGCAGCCCCTAGAAAATATCGCGAAAAAGAAAGTCTTTGTCGCAACAACCGCTCCATCGGAAATTCTTCCTAAGATAATCGAGCACATAGAGACGGAACATGGAGCAGAAGTAATTGGCTATTCTAATAAGCTCTCTAATAGAGAAGAGCTTAAAAAAGATCTAAACGAAGATTTAGATAAAGCTGAAGTTTTGCTTACAGAGATAAAAGCGGCCTCAATAGATGTAGCTGGAAAAAGCGCCGAAGAGAAAGGGGCAGAGATCGTATTCATGCACAATGAATCCGTCCTTGTAGGAGGAACCGTTAAAACTTTTGAAGATGCAGTAATGGATGTTTATGATAAGGCTATGGAAAGATTCGGAGGTATATAGATGATACAAGTGACCAAAGAAGGAGCGAAATATCCTTTTTCTAAAGGTATCTTAGCAAGGTCTTTATCTATCACAGGTCTTACACTAGATCAGATATATGAGATTGTAAGAGAGATAAACAGAAGGATCCAAGAAGAGGACCGGCAGAAGATAAGCTCTAAAAGGATAAAGAAAATGGTCAGTAAAGAACTATTAGAACGAGGGTACGAAGAAGAAGAAAAGTTTTACAGAGTTTCTAGAAAAATACGATATCTGGATAAACCCTTATTGGTCTTGATCGGCGGAGGGGCAGGAGTCGGCAAATCCACCATCTCTTCAGAACTCGGTGTGAGATTGGGTATAAATAGGATCGTTGGCAGCGATTCCGTTCGAGAGATAATGAGAGAAATGTTTCCCTACGAGGTCATACCGGCACTTCACGAGTCTAGCTTTACAGCCCATAAAGCCGTCGAAGCTCCTTTCGTAAAAAACAGGTTGATTTACGGATTCGACCAACAGGTAAGGCTGGTAAGCGTTGGTTTGAAGGCGATCATCAATAGAGGTTTAAAGGAAGGTTTGAACACTATCATCAATGGTGTTCATCTAGTCCCTGGTTATCTAGATATCAAAAATGGAGAAAATAGCTACGTTTTCCAATATGTGTTAGATGTCTCCGATCAGAAAGAGCATGAAGAAAGATTCAAAATGAGAGCAGAGGGTAGCCATAGAGATCCTGATAGGTACATAGAGAATATGGACAACATAAAGAAGATTCAAGAGTACAATATACATCAAGCAGAGGAAAATAAAGCTCGAGTTCTAACTAACTCAGATATAGATTCTACAATAAGAAAGATTATGAAAGATATAATAAATGAATTGGAGCCGGTGATAGATGATGAGTAAAGCTGCACCTAAATTCTACGATGTAGATATGCCTATCCGATCTTTTGTTACGAAACGATTGATAGGGGTCAAATCTGAAAGTAGCGTTCAAGAAGCTGCTGAAAAGATGGTTGAGTTCAGTACGGGCTCATTGATAGTGATAGAAGATGATGAAGTCATTGGATTCCTGACAGACGGCGATATTAAGAAAAAAGTCGTAGCTAAAGGTTTGAAGCCGGATATGCCGGTCAAAGAGATAATGGTGGAGGAATTGATAACAGCAGATATCAGCTCTGATATAAAAGACGTGTTAGAGCTGATGGCAGAGAAGAACATACAACACGTTTTGATAGAAGAAAACGATGATATTGTGGGTATAGTGACTTTTAGAGACCTAATAGATATCGAAAGACAGAAGCTCGAAACTTATATATCGAGGGAATAAGATGAAGATACTTCACATATCTGACACTCATATCGGTGAAAAGGATCATTACAATGAAGAGTCCCTACGTATCGCCTTGAAGGAGATCGAAGATAATGATATAAATATGCTGATCCATTCTGGAGATTTAACTCAAGATGGAAATCTGAAATACTATAAAAAGGCAAGAGAGATTTTTGACGAGATCGAGATACCATATATAATAATTCCAGGAAATCACGATAAGAGAAGTGGAGGCCTTTCTTTATTTAAAGAATATTTTGGTTCACCGAACGGAGTCTTTGAGAGCCAAGATGCTGTTGTCATCTATGTAGATAGTGCGGTTCCCGATACTGATGTAGGCCGAGTAGGGATGGTTAAATATGATATGATAAAAGAGGCTCTTGCCGAAAATTCCAGCAAGCCAATCAAAATAGTCGTACTGCATCACCATACCGTGCCCATCCCTAAAGCTGGAAGAGAACGCAATGTGCTTTCAAACGCAGGCGATCTTTTAGAACTGTTTTTAAAAGCCGATGTGGATCTAGTTTTGTCAGGGCATAGACATTACCCTAACGTTCACCGTATCGAAAACACCGTTTTTGTCAACGCAGGAACTACTTCTGATAAAAAAACCAGATACGGAGATATAAATTCGTACAATCTTATCCAAATAGAAGAGAATAGATTGAAAGTCAAAACTAAAAGAGTAGACGGATCTAAAAAAGAAAAATGCTTTCCGAGAACAGATAAAAGGATCTTTTACGAGTTTGGAGAAAAAATATTCAGAGTTGCCCATTTATCGAACACTTTCATCTCATCATCCTCTAAATTCCTCCAAACTCATTTTTTTAACGCCCTTAAGATCATAAATTCCCTGGATTGCGACCTAGCTATACATTGTGGTGGTATCGTCGAAGAAGGAATTAATCAGAATTATGAACTGGCTAAAAATTACCTTGATAAGTTCGATATGCCTGTCATTTATACACCCGCTGGTAGAGATATAAATTACCTAGGTTACGAACTTTTTTCAGAATATTTTGGGAAAATGGTGCAGTCTTATGATAGTGAAGATATCCTTTTTCAGGGTGTATCCTCTGCTCAGTATGATTCCCCAGAGGGCTACATAGGAGAGACCCAAAGAGAAAAATTATTCGAAAAACTTGAGAATTCAAAACCAACTTTCAATTCCGTATTCCTTCATCATAATATCCTTCCTATTCCTCATGCTAGAGAAAAAGGTCTTCTCGAAGATAGTGGCGACTTTCTGAGGGAGATAGTGAACAAAAAGATAGATTTAGTTTTGACCGGCACTTCATCTCATCCTTCGGCTATGAAAATAGGAGATACAATAGTGGTCAATGCTAATTCCATGAGCAGCGTGTATCAGAGGAGCAGATATGGCAATTCATTCAACGTCATAGATATTTACGAGAAAGTGATCGTGGTCTACGAGATAAACAGCCTATGGGGCAATAGAAAGATCCTAGGTGTTTGGGAAAGGAACAATCTAAAGGAGGTTTAGTTTTCAAGCTCTTTTTAATATTATATCGAATCTCGCTCCTCCAAGCTCGGAGTCTTTGACTTCTAAATTTCCATGGTAACTCTCGACTATCTTCTTGACTAAATACATCCCTAAACCAGAACCTCCGGATTTACCATCCGTGAAGCCCTTTTCGAGTATCTTCTCTTTTTTATCATCTGGGATACCTACCCCGTCATCTTCAAATATGATCAATGCGTTCTCGTCTTTCGGTATAACTCTAATCTTAATCTTATCACAATCCGAGTGTTTTATCGAATTTTCAATTAGGTTAGAAAATATCGCCTCTAATAAAGGTCCAGCGTGAACCTGAATTTCTCCTTTTTCCATTTCTAATCCTATTTCAATTTCCTCAAGTAGAGGTTCGTACTTAGAAAGAACTCCTCTCATCAAAGGTTGGATATAGATATCTTGTGTCTTCTTTTCTTCCTCCAGCCTTCTCAACTTCTCGACCTTTTCAATTATGTCTTGGGCCTCATTTATAACTCTTATAGTTTTATCGACTAATTCCTCATCTTCATACTCCTCTTTTAAAAGCCTCAGATAGCCTTTTGCTGTCTGTGTTTTATTTCCTACGTCATGGCGGAGCATGGTATGTAAGAACCCTTTTCTCTCTCTAGCTTCCTTCCTATCGGTTATGTCTCTAATGATTGATATTACTCTGGGATTGTCATTAATTTTATATCTATTCAAGCTAACCTCCGTATAGAATTCAGTACCGTCCTTTTTCTTATGAACCCACTCAAAAAAAGGTGCTTCGCCTTCGAAAGCCTTTTCTATCATTTCTAAAGCTTTTTCCTTAGATCCTCTTCCATCGGGTTGTTCTTCAGGAGAAAAATCCCACGGCGTTTTACCTACTATTTCTTCTCTATCGCACCCGAACATCTCTTCAGTCTTTTTATTACAATCTATAAATCTTTCCCCGTCCATGATAGTTATGGCATCATTAGCTGACTCGAATATCGTTCGGTATCTCTCCTCGCTCTTCGCGAGTTCCTTCTCCATCTCCTTCCTTTCAGTTATATCTATGATCATTCCTTCTAGGTACATTTTTCCTTCATCACTCTCAACTCCTTTACCTCTTTCCCAAACCCATTTTGTTCTACCCTGTGAGGTTCTAATGCGATAATTAGCCTCATATCTTTCTCCTTTCTCAACAGAATTTTTGATTTTATCCCTAAGTTGTTTTCTATCCTCAGGATGTATCAATTCTTTGTAGGATAATTTCTTGTTATCTTTGAGTTCCTCAGGTTCATACCCTGTCAGTTCTTTACATCCCTTACTCAAGAACTTCATAGTATAGTTTTCATCGTTCAAGCAACGAAACGCTATCCCCGGTGCGTTGCCGAGTAGATTTTGGAGGAGACGATGCTGTTCTTCAAGTTCTTCCTCCACCTTTTTTCTATCTGATATCTCTCTAATATTACACTGAATAACTTCCTCTCCACCTGCTCGATAAACATTGCTAACGAACTCTACGGGTACCTTCTCGCCACCTTTAGTCTCTAGCGGTAAATCATCATACCGGACATATCCCTGGTCCCTGAGTTCCTCGAATTTTTCCCTATTTTCACATATCTGTTCAAAACTTCCTATTTCCCAAAGCTTCTTTTCCTGCAGTTCATCCAAAGAATAATCTAGAATATCTCTTATATATGGGTTAGCGTCCTTGATCTCTCCAGTTTCTGAATTCAATATCAATATGCCGTCTTTGGCTGATTCGAAAAGCCTGCGATATCTCTCCTCACTTTTTTGGAGTGCTTCGACAGCCTGTTTCTGCTCCGTTATATCTACCAAGTATCCTAGATAATATTCCACATCTTCTTTTTCTCTGATTATTTTAGTGTAATCCTTGACCCAAATCGTTTCTCCATTCTTTTTTATCAAACGGTACGGTCTGTGATCGATTCTATCTGCTCCGAGATCAAGATGTCGATCGACCTCTCTTTTCAATTGTTCAAGATCAGTCTGAGGAAGAATATCAGCATAATTTATATCGCCAGAGATCATCTCTTCCTGAGCATACCCCAACAAGTTCTTTACATTAGGCGTAACATATTTTATCGGGTAGTTCTCATTAGCTCCCCACTTGAAAAGCACTGTAGAACCTTCCACGAATAGGTCACGTTCTTCGTCTAGCGTTTTTTCCGCTAGAATCCTTCTTCTTGCGAGTGAGAGATCATCCACAACTTCCTTGAGAAGGTCTACCTCTTTTCTTGATATGAACCTATCTGGCTTGTGACATACTATCAAGATCCCAAATAGTTCCTCCTCAGAACTCATCGGAATCAAAACCGTATGGTGATCGATCTCATCTTCGGGATAATCACATACCTTGCAATAATCTTTCATACCTTCTATGATAACAGGTGAACCTGTCCTTACAGCTTCTTTCACACACTCGGGAGCATCGCCTTTCCCTTTTTTAGTTAACTCCCAGTCCCAGTGCTCGTGTTCTCCTGAGCCTGAAAAAGGTTTTATTTTTCCGTCATCTTCATCGAAAAGAGCCATCTCCACGTTCAAATAACCGCCGGTTTCTAGCAAGACATCACATGATTTCTCGATCAGTGAAGAAAGTTTATCCTCTTCAAAAATCAGTCTATCGATATTCCTGATAGACATCAGGAGTGAGTTCAGTTCTACTAGCGTCTCAGCGTTTTCTTTATGCTCGATTTCCTTGACTATAACCTCCATCAGGAGAGAAAATTTAGATTTTGGGTCCTCACTTTTTTGAATATATCGATTAGCGCCTAGATTCAAAGCTTTTGTAGCAGCTTCATTCTCAATATTTTTGGAAAATAAGATAAATGGTATGGTGCTGTCTTTCTTTTCTCTTATTTTCTTCAGAAAATCGATCCCATCCATTCTAGAAAACTTAGATTCAGAAATGATAGCATCATAATGATTTTGTTCGAACAACTGTAAAGCCTTTTCAACGGATTCTGCCGTATCTATTTCAAGGTCGTTTTTCTTTTCTTCCGAAAATTCTTTGAACTGATCTAAAAGGCTGGTATCTTCGTCGACCAACAGTGTTTTCATTTGCCCTCTAATTAATGTAGTTCCTCAATCGATATATATTTTACGTTCAGAAACTGAGATGGCTGAGTGGATATGTAAGAGTAATTTGGATTTCCTAATTAAATAAAGAAACAAGACTATGAGGCATGGGGACTCGTAAAAAAGCAGAGCTTCCGTGCAGTGCACAAATTTGGAAAAATTTTTGTGCAAACGGAAGGTTCTCTTCCGTACAGTGACTACATTCACGAAGTGAATGGGGGCACGGGGATTTACACTCTAATTTAATGGTAAAATAGGTTAATCTCACCCAAGATTATTAATATGATTACAATCATAATGATTACGTTCATATTATGTTCGCCGATAGAGAAGAGGAGTTGAAAACTCTTGAAAATGCCTACGAAAGCGACCAGTCAGAATTCGTAGTGATCTATGGTAGAAGAAGGGTAGGAAAGACTGCTTTGGTAAAGCAGCTCACAAAAAAGTATCCGGTGATATATTACCTAGCTGAAAAATTACCATTAGAACAACAGGCCATGGACTTTTCTTCACAAGTTGCAGACGAATTCGATAGATTCCCTCCAGATGTAGATAACTGGAGGGAA
>Ga0207421_10001357_pt1 | contig 31625 bp, 29 predicted proteins | sample SodLakKL_010_SED_4_FD_187542 | JGI IMG/M metagenome (GOLD analysis project Ga0207421, IMG submission 187542) | Alkaline sediment microbial communities from Lake Tanatar, Kulunda Steppe, Russia - 8KL_010_SED (SPAdes) (version 2) | ecosystem: Environmental > Aquatic > Non-marine Saline and...
GTAGAACACTGGGGTACTTCGCTGAAACGGGATTCCCCACAGCTCACCTTCCTCGTCATAACTGTTTTCAAGGAACGCAGGAAAAAAGTCTTCTAGAAACTCGTCGGTAGCAAGATCGCTCATCGGCTCAATGCCGTTCATTGCGAGAAGCGTCGGAAGCTCGGAAATCTCGACGATGAAAAGGTCCGGTGGGTTACCCCCCATTACTGCGGTCTGAACCTTTTGCATGGTTGGGTCATAGTCACCTGAATAGACCGGCACAACCTCGATGTCTTCATGCGCTTCGTTAAACTCCTCAACGTAGGTGTTCATAACACGCGCAAGCGGCCCGGCAACACCGACTGGATAGTAAAATGTAAGTCGCACCAGCCCCGGCTCCGCCTGCTCGCGTTCGGCTTCGGCACCGCCTCCCCCATTACCACAGGCATAGAAAGCGCCGATAAGCGCGATCAGCACAAAAATCGAAACCAGCTTCCTCATCATGGTCCCCCCTTTGGGATCTGTACCGCCAATGCGGCGGTGGATTAACCAACCTAATTGGTCTCTTAACAGACAAAGAGTACCTCGGATAGCGACGGGGCAGTAGTGACTTATGTCATCGTTGGATACGATCGCGCTATGACAAAAATCACGGGTGGGTTATCGACACTCGAGAAAGCTTCGGTTCTCGGTCGCCAGGCGCATTGCATGAAACCGATCGTCTGCGCCCATCTTATCGTAGATAGCACTCACATAGTTTCGCACCGTAGCCTCGGTTATTCCGAGACGATCGGCGATCTCTTTGTTACTAAAATGCTCAATCAGAAGACAGAGGACATCTTTCTCGCGCCTCGAGAGTTCAGCGACCCATGGATCCGGCGAATGGCTCGCTTGATGCCGATGCCCGCTACCACCGGAAACCAGACGCTGCGCAACCGACGGAGAGATAAGGACCGCGCCCTCATGCGCCGCGTGAATAGCGGAAATCAGCGCTTCAGGCTTGGTATTCTTCAGCAAGTACCCTGTTGCGCCGTTCTCGAGAGCCTCAAGAACGTAATCGTCCTCATCGAATACCGTGAGCATGATGATCGTTGTACGTGGTAACACTGCACGAATACGCTCAGTAGCTCCCACTCCATCGAGTTTCGGCATACGAACATCCATCAGAATAATGTCCGGCCGAAGCTCCTGCGCCTTGCGAAACGCATCGAGCCCATTCTCAGCAATTCCGACAACGCTCACCGTATCGTCGTTGGTCTCGAGCACCAACTTAAGGTTCTCCACGAACAACAACTGATCATCGACCAACAAGATGCGGATCTTCCGAGTCACGCAGCGCCCCTCGGCAACGGGATGCGCGCCGCCACCCGAAATCCGTGCTCCAACGACTCATGCGTCAGCTCGCCGTTTACTTGTGATAAGCGTTCCCGCATTCCGAGAAAGCCGATCCCCTCTTCAAACTCAGCCGTACCTACACCGTCGTCCCTCACAACCACCTCAACTGCATCCTCGCGAGCCCAGAAAATGACCTGTATATTCTGAGCTTTGCCGTGGCGAAACGCATTTACGAGCGCCTCTTGAACAAATCGGTACAGTGTAGCATCGATTACACCGCCATAACTAGGAGCGGAGTTCGTTAGCTGCACGTCCACATTCACGCCGGTTGCTTTGCCGAACGAATCGGCGATTCGAAGAATGTTCTTGACGCCGAAGGCTGCAGCTTCTTCTAAGGATCGTAAGGCGTGTAGCGATTGCCGAGTTTCCTGGTGCGTCTTATCGGCGTGTTCGCGTGCCTTTTTCAGCACTTCGGCGCTGCGTTCGGGACTCCTCGGAAGGAAACCAAGCGCCGCATCGAGCATCACCGTGAACGCGCTGATCATATAGCCGATAGAGTCGTGAAGGTCTCGGGTGATGCGCTTGCGCTCCTCATCCTTAGATCGCACTTCAACGTCTTGAGCGTATTGCTGAAACCCGATGTTGGCCTTGGAAAGCTCGGTGATCATATCCTCGAGTTCACGTGTCTTTTGCCGTTCATGCTCCAACGCGCGTTCTCTATTGGCGAACACCATCGCCACCGCCACAATTGCGCCGGCTGGGCCGACCTGCACTACTCGAACCATCCACGGCGGCCCGTCTACCACATGGCCGTAGGTAACCGCCACCGGATGTGCCACAAACAAGAACGCCAGTAGCAAAACGGTTACAATCAAAGCCGCCACCCGATTATTGCGTACCGACGGCAGCGCGGCAACCGATCCTAGTAGCGCCGGCATGGGCGCGATCGTGTTCTGCGGGATCCCGAAACTTAAGAACACTGCAAGCAGCCATAACACAAACGCCAACACCACGAGCAGAACACTGCTGCGGCGAACAAGTAGTGCAACACTCAAGCCCACAGCGATCACGCTCAACAACCCTATGTCGTACCAAAACCCGGGAGGTTGCTGCGAGGCTTCAGCATCCACAACTACCGCGCTAAGAAGGCTTAGAGCAGCGAACAACAGTGCGCAAAGAATCCAAACTCGACTATACCCACCGGCATTCACCGTGCGAAGATTTTGACCGGATTTCATCGATCAGTCCCTAACTGGTCTGTCTCATTCTTGCTTGGCACGGCACAGTATACAAGCAGGGAACTGCGAGTAGTAACCCCTTCCGATCCCACTGCGCCTGTTACAATCCTGTCGGCACCCAACTGTGAACCAATAACTCAGCTCAATAAGATACAAGACGCACTTGCCGTGGTTTTGATAGAGTACTGTTGATGCGCGCCACCGCTGGGTCGGCCGGTAACGGCTCGGCCGCTAAGAAACTGCCGATTGTATACCACCCCGAGTACGTAACGCGGCTGCCGGACGGTCATCGCTTTCCGATGCCGAAGTTCCGGCGAATCTACGAGCTCCTGTGTTCAGAAGGCATCGCGACCGAGCAGAACACGTACCGGCCTGAAACCGCCGCGCGCGAGCTTCTCGGGTTGGTTCACACCACGCGCTACGTGCAGGAGTTTCTTGAAGGAAGCTTGCCGGCCTCGGCGCTACGGCGCATCGGCCTCCCCTGGAGTGAGGCGCTCACCCGCCGCACACGCCGAGCGGTCGGAGGGACGCTGCTTACCGCGCGTTTGGCGCTTCGCCACGGGGTCGCCTGCAACGCTGCCGGCGGGACGCACCACGCGCACCCCGAGTTCGGCTCCGGTTTCTGCATTTTTAACGACTTGGCGGTTGCGGCGCGCGCGCTGGTCCGCGAGGGCCGTGTACGGCGCGTGTTGATCGTAGACCTCGACGTCCACCAAGGCGACGGTACCGCCGCTGCATTCCTTGACGACCCCACGGTATTCACGTTCTCGATGCACTGCGAGAGTAACTTCCCGTTTCGCAAGATCGGCGGCGATCTCGACATCGGGTTACCGAACGGGCTCGGCGACGAGGCCTACATGGAACACCTGCAACAGGTGCTGCCGGGGTTGCTCGAGCAGCAGCGCCCCGATTTGGTGCTCTACGACGCCGGGGCCGATGTGCACCAAGCCGACCGTCTCGGCCGGTTGCGCCTCACGCACCAGGGACTGTTCGATCGTGACCGTTTTGTGATCGAGCGCTGCCGTGCGGCCGGCGTGCCGGTCGCCGCGGTCGTCGGCGGGGGGTATGACCAAGACCTCGATGCGCTCGCCGACCGCCACTGCATGTTGCACCGAGCAGCCGTCGCGGTTCTCGAGAGCGCCGCCTTGCTCACCGGCTGACGGTTCCTTAATGGCACCCGCTGAGGGCTCACTTTGGGGCTTCCACGGAGTTGAGCAGAGGGCCCAAAGCGCGCACAATAGGGGTATGTTTCGCTTTCCGCCTCGGGCAGCCGCCCGGGCTGTTCATCGGGCGTTCGGCTCGCCGGAGGCACGCCTCGGTCTCTCGGTAGTCGCCGCCTCCTGGCTTGCGGTGTTTTCGTTGTTCGGGGTTCGCGCGAGCTTTGCGATCCTTAAGGACCCAATCGCCCGTGAGCTCGGGTGGAGTCAAGGGCAGGTAACCTTGGGATACTCGCTCATGATGGTGTTCTACGCCGTCACCGCGTTCTTCAGCGGCACATTGCTCGACCGGCGCGGGCCCAGGCCGGTTTATCTCGTGGCGACGATACTCGGGAGCATTGGGCTGTTTGCGACCGCCGCGGTATCGCGCTACATGCTCTACCTCGCGTTCTTCGGCATTCTCGCCGGCGCCTGCACCGGCATGCTCTGGGTTACCTCTACCGTTTCGGTGCGCAAGTGGTACGTTGGGCCGCGCTACGCCGGCATGTGGGGCGTTGCGTTCATGGGCGCACCGGTCGCTCAGTTTACGCTCGCGTTCGTGATGGGCCGCCTCGTGGTGGTACACGATCCCGCGAGTTGGCGAACCGGAATGGCGGTGCTCGGCGCGATCGTGACCGCCGCGTTACTCGGCGCGTTCTTCCTAGCCAAGCACAGCCCGGAGCGCTACGGGTTCTCGGCGATCGGAAGTTCGGCTGTGGAAACTGCTTCGCACGATGCGAAAACCTGGAAGCTCCGGGAAGCGTTTACGGTCTACGCCGTGTGGGGCGTCATCTTGGCGTTCTTAGCGAACATGATGGGCGAGTTTCTGATCTGGACACAAGTGGTCAGCTACTGGACGGGAGATCTGGGGTGGTCGCAGGCACGTGCTGTCTCGGTCTACGGCGTGATCGGGCTGGTGGGAATCGTCTCGATGCCGATGATGGGCCGCGTCGCCGACCGCATGGTACGAGCCTGTGGCGATGAGGCGATAGGGCGCAAGCGCATACTGCTTGTGGGGTCGGCGCTCGGAATCGCAGCCTGCGCGTTGTTGCTACAGTCGCGCCACGGCGTCGGCTTCGCGATCGCGGCGTGCGTGCTATTCGCATTCTACTGGGCGATTGTGCCCGGAGGCGTGGTTGGCTATACCGGCGCGGTGTACGGGCGCGCAAGCTTGGGGCGAATCTGGGGCCTCGCGACGTTGATCGTGATGGGCATCGGGCCGTTCTCCGGCTCGTTTCTCGGAGGGCTGTTCAAGGACATCTCCGGCAGTTACACCGTCTCGTTACTTTTCGCGTTAAGCGCTTTTGTCGTCGCGTTTGGTATGACGCTTACGCTACCGCGACGAGCCGAGCACCGCTCCGGAGGTCGGTAACCCACTATGATTTACGAGTTTTCAATACGAGACCTGCAACGGGCGCACGGCGACCGGCGCATCCCCTACAGCAGCGAGCAGCAGCAGTATTGGTCGTTTCTTCTCAGGCTGCGTGCGCGACTTGCGACGCCGCTTCCCGGTGTTGCCGCGCAGCGAGTAATGGCCCCGATGCATCGTCTCGACGAGGGCTATGACCCGTTTCCCAACGGCGCGCGCAAAGCGGCGGTTCTGCTCGTGCTGTGGCCGGCGATTCGGCGTGTTGCGGGCGAACCGTCCGCCGAAACCGAAGGGCGTGACCGGAACTCCCACGCCGCGATCACCATACCGCTCATCGAACGCCCGCGCGACGGTAGCACGCACTCCGGCCAGATTGCGTTTCCAGGCGGCCATTGGGAAGATCGCGAGGCGTATCCGGTTGAGACCGCGATGCGCGAGGCGCGCGAGGAACTCGGACTCGACACGCAGCTCGTGGAGGTGCTTGGCGCGTTAACGCCGTTGTACATCCCGGTGAGCGGCACGGTGGTGACCCCGGTAGTAGCTGCGGTAGAGAGCGAGCCCCGGCTCACCCCGAGTGCCGAAGAGGTGAGCTCGGTACACTTCGGCGATCTCGCGCGTCTCGAACGATCCCGCGAGCTCGGGTGCTTCGAGACGCCCGCCGGCGCGATCGTGGCGCCGACGTTCCGGTTAGACGGTGCCATGGTCTGGGGTGCAACCGCGATGATCCTCAACGAGCTGCTCTGGTTACACCAAGACCTCGTCGGTTCAGACGACGCAGGCCGTTCCCGCCGGTAACGAGCTTCAGCGAGCCGCACCCAACGCACCGTTGTCGGCGCGTGGTTGCCGGCGCGGGGTTAGCGCGCGTGATACGCGGCGTACAGCGCCGCGAGCGCGATCGAGTCGAGCTTGACCGCGGTGCTGTCGGCGCGCGAGGTCAAGACCACCGGCGCACGGGCGCCGACTATTAAGCCCGCAGTGTCGGCGCCGGCGAGAAACGCAAGCGCCTTATAGAGCGCGTTCCCCACCTCGATCACCGGCGCAATCAGCACATCGGCGTGCCCGGCCACCGGGTCGGTAATGCCTTTCTGTTTGGCTGCCTCGAGCGAAACCGCGTTATCGAGCGCGAGCGGACCGCTCACGATACAACCGCTGATCTTACCCTCGCGGTTGAGTTTCGCCAAAGCCGCCGCATCCACCGTGGCCTGCATCTTCGGGTCTTCCTTTTCTTTGGCGCAGAGCATCGCCACCTTCGGGGTCTCGATCTCGAGCGCCTGAGCCACCTCCACCGCGTTCTCGATGATCTCGCGCTTTTGCTCGACAGTGGGGGCAATGTTCATCGCGGCGTCGCTCACCAGAAGCAGACGCGGATAGCTCGGCAACGAGAACACCGCCACATGGCTCAACAGCCGGCCGCTGCGCAACCCGTGTTCGCTCTTGAGCACCGCCTTGAGGATAACCGAGGTATCGAGCAACCCCTTCATCAACGCGTCGGCCGCGCCCGCTCCCACCATTCCGGCTGCGGTATCGGCCGCCTCTTCGGCGCCGGCCGCCGCGACAAGCTCAAACGAATCGACCCCGGCTCCAAACTCCTCGAGTATCGGTGCTATCGTGTCGCGGTCGCCGATGAGAATAGGGGTAACGAGGCCCTGGTCGGCGGCGGCCACAACTGCTTGGAGCGAGTCGTGGTCGTGTGGGTAGGCGACCGCAAGGCGTTTGCCGCCGAGCCCACGGGCGGCTTCGCGTAAGACGTTGAAATCAAGCATGACGGTTCCCTCCTGTGCCGGAACGCCGGCTGCGTCGGACTCGGCCGGTCGCGGCTGCTGCCTCAACTCTGCACCGCGGCTTTCTCAACCGCTTCTATTCCGCGCTTCAGCGCCGTTTCATTCAACGGGATAAACTTCTCTTTCCCGGGGCCAAAGACCTTGCGCAGCGCCTCGACAACGTCCTCTAAACTGAACGGCCGGCAGGCCGCGATATAGGAGCCGAGCATCACCATGTTGGCGACTTTCAGGTCTCCTATCTCGCTCGCGATCTCGTTTGCCGCAACCGCAACCGCCGTGATCCCGGAGCGCTCGGGCGGCTGCTCTATCAAGGAACTGTTGTAGAACATGTAGCCGCCCTCGATCAGCTCGTGCTCAAACTTCACCATCGAGGGATAATTCATCGCGATCACCGAGGTAGCGTCGTGCGAGATAATGGGCGATCCGATCAAGGTGTCTGAGATGATGACGTGACAGTTGGCGGTACCTCCGCGCATCTCGGGGCCGTACGACGGCAACCACGAGACCTCCTTACCGACCTGCATACCGGTGTAGCTCATGAGGCGCCCGAGCGACATCACGCCCTGGCCTCCGAATCCTGCACAGATGACCTTCTCGTTCATAATACTAGGCCTCCTTATCGGGATTGCGGAAGTTGCCGAGCGGGTAGTACGGAATCATGTTCTCCGATAGCCACCCGAGTGCTGCAATCGGCGACATACCCCAGTTCGTTGGGCAGGTGGAAAGTATCTCCACCATCGAAAACCCTTTGCGGTTCTGTTGACACTCGAACGCGGTGCGTATGGCCTTCTTCGTCTTTCGGATATGCACCGGGTTGTGAACGGAAACGCGCTCGATGAAGGCCGCGCCGTCGATGGTCGCGAGCATCTCGCTGATGCGGATCGGATTCCCGGTCTGTTCGGCATTGCGGCCGAACGGCGAGGTGGTGGTCTTCTGGCCTATCATAGTGGTAGGCGCCATCTGTCCACCGGTCATGCCGTAGATCGCGTTATTGACGAAAATCACGGTGATGTTCTCGCCGCGATGCGCCGCGTGTACGATCTCGGCGGTCCCGATCGACGCAAGATCGCCGTCGCCCTGGTACGTGAATACGGTCTTCTCAGGCAAGACGCGCTTGACCCCGGTAGCAACCGCCGGCGCGCGCCCGTGCGCCGCCTCGTGCATGTCGCAGTTGAAGTAGTCGTAGGCAAGCACCGCGCACCCAACCGGTGCAACCCCCACGGTGTCGCCGAGCAGCTCGAGCTCCTCGAGCACCTCTCCGACCAAGCGATGAATTGTCCCGTGCGTGCAGCCCGGGCAGTAATGAAACTCTTTATCGGTAAGACCTTTGGTCTTCTCAAACACGACTGACATTGGCAACCTCCCGATGCATCTTTTCACCGGCCTCAACGATCTCTTGCTGTGTGAAGATCATTCCTCCCGAACGCCCGTAAAACCCAACCGGCCATCTACCGCGCGCCGCGATCTTGACGTCGTCGATCATCTGCCCGTGGCTGAGCTCCACCGACATAAGCCCGCGAACACTGTCGGGAAGCTCGTCGAAAGCAGCCTCGGGGAACGGCCAGAGCGTGATTGGGCGAATCAAGCCGGCCTTGATCCCGTTTGAGCGCATCACCGCGACTGCGTTCTTGACCACGCGCGAGGAGGTTCCGTACGCCACAAACACCAGCTCGGCATCATCGGTTTGATGCATCTCGTAGCGCACCTCGTTCGCGCGCACCTGCGCGTATTTGTCCTGCAGCTTATGGTTAAGCTTCTCGAGCTCGGCCGGGTCGAGGCGCAGCGAGTTGATAATGTTAGGCTTTCGCGTACCGCCGGTGCCGGTGGTAGCCCAGTCCTTCTCGGGGAGCTTGCGTGGTTCGGGATCCTTGAACACCACCGGCTCCATCATCTGACCGATCATTCCGTCGCCGAGAATCATCACCGGCATGCGATAGGAGTCGGCGAGATCAAAAGCCGCGGTCATTAAATCGACCGCTTCCTGGATATTCGCCGGCGCGTACACCAACACGTTGTAGTCGCCGTTACCACCGCCGCGCGTCGCCTGAAAGTAGTCGGCCTGTGAGGGCTGGATGCCGCCGAGCCCCGGGCCACCGCGTGAGATGTTCACGATCACGCACGGTAACTCGGCACCCGCGATGTAGCTGATACCTTCTTGCTTCAGCGCGATGCCGGGCGACGCACTCGAGGTCATAACCCGTGCGCCGGCGCCCGCGGCACCGTACACCATATTGATCGCCGCGACCTCGCTTTCGGCCTGCAGAAACACCCCGCCGGCCTTCGCAAGCTCTCGCGACATGTACTCCGGAATCTCGTTCTGCGGGGTAATCGGATACCCGAAGAAGTAGCGGCATCCGCCGCGAATCGCCGCCGCGCAGAGCGCCTCGTTGCCTTTCATCAAGACCTTTTCCGCCATAATCGCCCTCCTCGCTTACGCCACGCGCTCGACGCTGATCACCACATCGGGGCACACCAATGCGCAGTTGCCGCACGCGATACATTTCTCGGGATCGGTGACGTGAGCCGGGTGGTACCCCTTTTTGTTGATCGTCTTGCGGTCTATCGCGACGATATCCACCGGACAGACCGTGGTGCATAGCTCACAGCCTTTGCATCGATCGGTATCGAAAAACACGTTGCCCCGTGCCTTTGCCATTTTCGTCCTCCTTGCATCGGCGCCGTTACGCCGGCGCGGGCTATTCGGCGCCGGCTATCCGGCGTCGTGCATCCACGCCTCGCGCAGATGCATCGCGATCGGAACTATCTCACCCGACCACTCGGCCGGGACCTCTTCCACCAGTGACTGCAACACCCCGTGATAAAGCGTGGGTAGCTCCAAGCGCCGCCCCACCTCGCAGCACAGTGCGTAGCCGCGCGCGAGCTCGGCGGCCGAGGTGTGCTCCAGCATGTGGGTGTTGTTGACCAGCGCGCTTACGCGCAGCCCGCTCTCGCGCTCGATTCCGTAGATCAGGCTGATTACCTGCTCGGCGCTCTGCGTCTCGGGGCGGGAGGCGTTTAAGACACACAACACCTCACAGTCTTCAGCCGCGGGCAGCACATGGCGCACACTCCCGAGCACGCGCGCACCCACCGGGTCACCCCCGGCGTCGATGATCGCGCTGGTGTTCTCGTCCTGAAGCGGTCCGTACATCTCGGCCGAGATTGCAGGCACATCGACCCCAACGTCTTGCCCCATGGTGTTGCCGATTACGCGTACCGCGTGCTTCTCGAGCAACCCGCGTCGTTCGCGCGAGCGGAAGTACGGGTTGACGACATCGAGGTCTATCAGCGCTACCGGGCACTCGGCCGAGACGGTGCGGAGCGCGAGGTTGATCGCAAACTCGCTCTTGCCGCTGCCGTAGTGTCCGGTCACGATCGAAACGCGTTTCATTGCGCCCCTCGGTACCGCTGCGCCTCTTCCGCGCCCCGCAACACCCGTAGCGCGCCTTCCGCGAGTGCGCGCATCTCGTTCTCACCGGGGTAGACCTCCACCGGCGCGATGAAGGCCACGCGGTCTTCGATCCAGCGACAGAACTGCTCGTTGTGCGCGACCCCCCCGGTAAGCAGGATCGCGTCGACCCGGCCTTCGAGCACCGTCGCCATCGAGCCGATCTCCTTCGCGACTTGGTACGCCATCGCCTCAAAAACCAGCGCCGCCTCGCGGTCTCCGGCGTCTATGCGCTTTTGGACCTCGCGCGCGTCGTTGGTACCGAGGTGCGCAACCAAGCCGCCGTTGCCCTTGATGCGCTTCTTGAGCCACCCGGCGTCGTGCTCACCCGAGAGCGCCAGCTTCAGCAGCTTGAGCGCAGGGAGCCCGCCGCTGCGCTCCGGGGTAAACGGGCCGTCGCCGTTGAGACCGTCGTTGACATCGATCACGCGCCCGCGCCGGTGCGCGCCCACGGTGGTGCCGCCGCCGAGATGTGCCACGATGAAATTTAGCTGCTCGTAGCGACCGCCGCGTTCGGCCGCGGCGCGGCGCGCCACCGCCTTTTGGTTGAGCGCGTGGAAGATGCTCGTGCGGCTGAGCTCCGGTATCCCGGCTACGCGGGCGACCTCCTCGAGCTCGTCGACCACCACCGGGTCTACTATGTAGGCCGGTGCGCCGAGTTCACCGGCGATCTCGGAGGCGATGATGCCGCCGAGGTTGGAAGCGTGCTCGCCGAGGACGCCGACCTGCAGATCGGACACCATCCGTTCGTTGACCTCGTAGGTTCCCCCGGCGATGGGGTGCAACAGCCCCCCGCGCCCAACGACCGCGGCGATCGACGCGGGCTCTATCTCGTGGTCGCGCAGGAACTCGAGGATGACACGCTTGCGTAACGGATACTGATCGGCGATGCTCTCGTACTCGGCAAGGTCCTCAGCAGAGTGTGTGAGGTTACTCTCGACGAGCTGCGTCTCGTCGTCGAACACGGCAATCTTGGTGGACGTGGAGCCGGGATTTATCGCGAGAATGCGAAACCCGTCTGTGGCGTGTGCGTCTTGCATATCAACTTAGTTGCAAGGAACGTACCAAGGGCTACTGTTTCACAAGTCGTAAACCGAGAACGGCTATCTCGTTATCACAGAGCTACATAAGAAGGAATGCTTCAGGAGGCTTGAACCGGTCATCCAGAACAGCAGGGCTAACGCAAATTATTGCACGCAGAAATCTGCGCACCCGGGGCGTGCGCGCAAAATCTTGCGCCCGTCGTGCCGACGCCGACCCGCCCGCGTGCGGCCGCACGCCGGCCCGCTCGCCGCCGGCGGGCGGCCGCAGGCGGGCGGTAGGAACTCGGCGGCAAAAAGGGCTCCACGCCGAGCAACTCGGCGCATTTTCTTCATGCCGCTTTTGTCTAGATCGCTTTCAGTACGAGCGTGCTCGGTTAACGGCTCGCTCTCTCGAGCACCTCTTCGGCAAGCTCTATAAAGGTCTCGTAGCTACTGGTGGCGCCGGTGACGAGGTCAACCTCGTCGGGCGAACCGCCGGCTACCAGTTGATTGACGTACGCCGGGAACGCCGAGAACTGCGAGGTATCGTAGTCACGCGCACCGCGCCAGTTTTCTGCGTAAGCGTGGTTGCCGAGCTTGTGCATGACGATCTCGCCGTCCTCGTTGCGCTCGATCTCGTCATAATGCGCGCCGATGATCTCGCCGTCCATGATCGTGATCTCGAGCACTCCCTGGCGCATGCGCCCGTCGAGCTCGCTTTGAGCGTAGTAGGTGCCGTCGTTATACTGCGGACCGCTTTGCGCCTCCGCGGTTCCTCCGGCGATCGCAACGCCGATAACGCCGAATACCAACGCCGCCACGAGCACCAAAACCACACCGGTTCTTCAGATCGTTCGTCTCTCCTCCTTGAACACTTGGGAATTCCCGACCACTCGCTCAGCCGGCGCGGGAAGACAGCTTACTCGCCGGCGAAGCGAACCGGATAAAATTAATCATAAACGCAACCGTATAGTAGCGTTGCCGTGATATTATGTCAAGATTTATCGGTTAGGAATTATCTGATAAGCCGTAGCGCCTGATCTTGTACTGCAGCGTGCGTAGCGACACACCGAGCTTGTGCGCGGCCTCGGTGCGGTTGCCTCCGGTTTTCTGCAGCGCCTTCGCGATATGTGCCGCTTCGTACTCCTCGAGCACCGGCTTGAGCGGCACGATCTCGTCGCCTTCGGCCTCGATGCACCCCCCACTCGGCGACGCACTCGGCGCGTCGCAGTCGGGACCGAGCTCGGGCAGGTGCAGGTCCGAGATAACGTTCTCGTAGAGACTGAGATTGATGATTGCGCGCCGCAGGACGTTCTCGAGCTCGCGAATGTTGCCGGGCCAGGAGTAGCGGCGCAGCACCTCCATAGCCCGCGGCGAGATAGACGACACCGCCCTTCCGTATTCTTGGTTGATACGCCGCACCATCTGCTCGGTTATCTGTGGGATATCCTCGCGGTGATCGCGCAACGCAGGAATCTCGATCGGGATGACCTCGAGCCGATAGTACAGGTCTTCGCGAAAGCGCCCGTCGTTGATCGCCGCCTTGAGGTCGAGGTTGGTGGCCGCGATTACGCGCACATCCACCGGGATGGTGCGCGTTCCCCCAACGCGCCGAACCTCGTTCTCTTGTAACACCCGCAGCAGATGCGCCTGGGTGTTGAGACTCATGATCCCGATCTCGTCGAGGAAGATTGTACCGCCGTCGGCTTCCTCAAACAGCCCCACCTTACCGCCTTTCTGAGCGCCGGTGAACGCCCCTTCCTCGTAGCCGAAGAGCTCGCTCTCGAGCACGCCCTCGCTCAAAGACGCGCAGTTCACCCGCACAAACTTACGCTCGGCGCGGTCGCTGGCGTTGTGAATAGCGTGCGCAAACAACTCCTTGCCGGTACCGCTCTCGCCGTGCAGCAACACCGTAGCCGGCGTCTTGGCCGCCACCTTGGCCTTCTCTACCGCACGGCTGAAGCTCGGCGCGCTGCCGACGATGTCGTCGAAGCTGTACTTGGCCTCGAGCTTGCGTATGATCTGGTGCGCGGTGCGCAACTGCTTGTTGAGGTGCAGTATCTCGGTGAGGTCTTTTATCACCGCGACGCTCCCCTTGAGCTCTCCGCGCACCACGATCGGCGCAGCGTCTACCACTACCTCCTTAGCGTGCGGCCCCACGCGCAAGCGTGCGTTCTTAACCGGCTCGCGCGTGCGCAGCACCTTCATGTGCACACTCTCACCGGTGGCGATATCAACGCTGCAGGGTTGGCCCATCACCTCGTCTTTGGGGTAGCCGGTTACGCGCGTGTACGCGGGGTTCACCGAGATCTGGACGCCGTGTTCGTTCACCACCGAGATGGCGTCTTGCGTGGAGTTGAAGATCGCCTCCCACATGATGCGCATCTCGCGCAGATCGGTAATCTGCTCGGCGAGCTCTACGATCTGGCTGATATCGCGAAACACCGCGAACGCGCCGATCACCGCTCCGGACTCGTCTATCAGAGGCATGCGCGATGTTATGATCGTGACGCTCCCGAGCGGTTGCCGGCAGTTGAGCTCGGGCTCGCCGCTGCGGAGCACGATCGGCAAGCGCGTACTCGAGATAACGTCCTGCACCGGGAGGCCGAGCACATCGGCCGCGCGTTTACCGGTCAACTCCTCGGCGGCGCGATTGAACAACGTCACGCGCGTGTCCACGTCTATCGCGATGATCCCGTCGTGCGTGGAGTCGACGATAATCTCTACTTCGTTGCGGAGACGCGAAGCCGGCTTTGTATCAAATTGCGGCATAGCCTAGCCATTATAGCATATTACAGCATGTACATTCCGTCGTTGACCTCGATCGTCGATCGTAGCGGCGCCGATTCCGATACGAGCTCCTGTCGCTGTCCAAAGCTCCGGAAAACTGTGTTATGCTACCTACGCGAAACCATACCACGGAAACAGGAGTGTCGAGAAATCATGATCACCGACCTTATCAAAAGCAACCGTAGCTTCCGCCGCTTCAACGGCGCACGCGAGATCGAGCGCGCAACACTCGAAGAGCTCGTGAACCACGCGCGGCTATCGGCCTCAACCGCGAACCTGCAGCCGCTCGTGTACTATCTCGCCAACTCCCAGTCGTTGAACGCCGAGATCTACACGACCCTAAAATGGGCGGGCTACCTGACCGACTGGGACGGCCCGGAGCCCTCCGAGCGACCAACGGCGTACATCGTGATCTGTCACGATACCGAGGTCGCGATCAAGAACGAGTTTCTGTGGTGCGATGTCGGGATCGCGTCGCAAAGCATTCTGCTCGCCGCCCGCGACCAAGGGCTCGGCGGCTGCATCATCGCATCGGTAGACAAAGCGCGCATCGGAGAGTTTATCAAGCTTCCCGAGCGTTACACACCGCTTGTGGTTATCGCACTCGGCGAGCCGGCCGAACGCGTAGAGCTCACCGAGATCGGCGGCGGCGACTCGATCAAGTACTATCGCGACGAGTCAGGCACACACATCGTGCCGAAGCGCAAGCTCGCCGATATCGTGATCTCGTAACCGCGCGGGGTTGTGCGCGCCGCGGGGTTGTGCGCGCCGCGGGGTTGTGCGCGCCGCGGGGTTGTGCGCGCCGCGGGGTTGTGTGCGCCGCGGGGTTGTGCGCGCCGCGGGCACCCCGCGCTTGAGCTTCTACTCGCCGTTTCCCCCGGCGCCTGAGTCCGCATTCGCAACCGTACGCGGTAGCCGAATGCGGAACACGCTTCCCTCGCCGGGCGCGCTGTCGGCCTCGAGGCTCCCTCCGTGCCGCGAAACGAAGTCTTGACAGAGCAACAGCGCGAGCCCTGCGCCTTTCTCGCCATCGGTTCCCGGCATCGTGGCACGACCCGACCAATCGAACAAGCGCGCGAGCTGATCTTGGCTCATGCCAACGCCGGTATCGGCTACCTCAACCACGACTTCCTCGCCCGGCTCGCCCGGTCCCGGCAGCTCGCCCGACTCCCCACGCTCGACCGGCCCCCGCGGATCGCGCTTTTCAGTGACGTACCATGAAACGGTGATCGTGCCGTTGGTGGTGAACTTATTGGCGTTGGTAACGAGATTTCGCAACAAAAAAGCCACGACATTGCGGTCGGCGACGATGAGAGCCGGCTCGCCCCCGGCAACAACAACACTGTTGCCCTTGCTTTCGAGCTGATAACGGTATTGCCGGAACAGTTCTTCAACCGTCTCACCGAGGTCTACCTCGCCGTACTGCAGTCTCGAGTCCTGCAACTGGTGTTTCGCCCAACCGAGCACGTTCTCGAGCAACGAGTTCGTCGAGTCGAGCAACTGATTGAGATCCTCGAGCAGTTCGGCGCGCTCGGCTTCGTCGAGCTCATCGGCTCGAATCAGCTGCACCAGCGACCCGAGATTGATCATCGGCCTGCGAAGATCATGCGCCATGATCGACATTAAGCGCGTCTTGAGTTGATCGTACTCCTGTAGCGCCCGGTTTTTCGCTTCGACCTCGCGGTTTTTGATACGAAGCTCGAACAGATTAATGACGTGCCGAGCCAAGGTCTCGAGCGCACGCTCCTGCCTCTCGGTCAGCTCGCGCGGTTCGAGATCGATCGCGCATAGCGCACCAAGCCGGTAACCGTCCGGCGTGGTAAGCGGCATGCCGGCGTAGAAGCGAATGCGCGGGTCGATCGCGACCAGCGGATTATCGTGAAACCGCTCATCCTCGGCTGCGTCCTGCACCACCATGAGCTTGTCGTCCAAGATCGTGTGCGCGCAGAAAGCCTGATCTCGAGGCGTTTGCTGCACATCGAGCCCAACCGCGGCCTTGAACCACTGGCGATCACTGTCGACCAGTGAGATGTTTGAGATCGGAACATCACAGATATACGCAACAAGCTCCACGATCTCGTCATACTCCTGCTCCGGGAGCGTATCGAGGATTTCGTAGCGCCGCAGCTTCTTCAGGCGCTCAGTCTCGTTCGGAGGGAGCGGTGCTTCCTTCATGATTCACAGTCCTAGCCGGTGTAGGTGTAGGTGTAGGTACACAGCAGACGTTGGTTTTGCATAGGCTTAGTATATGCAAACCGGCGCCGAATGCAAGCCGTCCCCTATTACCGCGGTCGCTCTACCGTACGGCCGCGTCGCGCAATCTCGGCGAACATGGGGTAAAACTCGGTGAAATGCGGATGTGGGCGCTCCTGCTGCGGCTTGAATCCGGGTGTGAATCCGTACTCTCCGAACGGTTCGAGGAGCTCGGGCTCACGCGTCGCGATATGTATCGGCACCGCGAGGGTGGCAGCGCCCTCCCTAATCGGGCGCTGCGGCTGATGATCGCCGAAGAAGATCAGGATAGGATCGTCGCGGTGATCCATAAACTGATCAAGGTAATCGGTGATCGATCGGAAAACGTACTCGAGCGATGCTACGTAGCCCTCGTCGAGCTCGCGACCGCCGCCCCAGGTGTTGTCAAACCTCAGGATCTCCTCCGAGCGCTCGTGGTATATCGAGCCGTCGCCGAGCTCATCCCAATCCTCAATGAAAGGCGGAATTCGATTGAACGGCGTGTGGCTACTGACAAGCTGATAATGCACGTAGAGCGGACGGTCGACCGCGTCTCCGCTGCGCACCTCCTCGAGCCGCTGATGAGCGGTCCAGATCGCAAACTGATCGGTGATCGGTACAAACGAGAACCCCGGCCCACGGTAGGCGAAATCGCCGTCGTACGCCACCAGCGAATCTTCGAAGCGATAGAACTCCCAGCCCTCCGGCCAGGAGCCGTGCACCGTGCCGGGGCGCACCATCATGGTGTAGTAATCGTTGGCGTGCAGCATCCGCGGAAGACTCCCGGCGCCGCTTTCGAGCAAGGCCTCGAACTTCGGCTCAACATCGATGTTCTGACCCGTGAGAAGAGTTGCTTCGGCGAGCCAGGAGAACCCACCGGCTACCGGCGACTCAAAGAAACGGCTCTTCAGGTGGTACCCCTCGCGCTCGAGCACCTCCACAAGCGCGTCGTAGCTCGGTTCCAGTTCCTGATACAACGTGTCGCGGCTGAACGCGGCTTTGCCGTACGCCTCGATAGCAAATACGTAGATATCGCGGTCGCGTATCCCCGGAAGCTCATACCTGACCGCATCGTCATCCACACCGCGTTCTCCGGACCACTGTTCGGCTTCCGTGCGTTCGGCTTCCGCAGACTCGGTTTCCCCGGACTCGGTTTCCCCGGACTCGGCCACCGCCATGAACTCATACGCGGCGGCGGGCCGCAACGAGCGTACGAGCTCCACTGAGGCGACCTGGAGTGTACCGAAGGCCGGCAGCGAAACAAACACCGAGAACAGCGCCGGCACCGTAAACACCGCGACGCCCGCAACCGGCGCGCTAACGCGCTGCAGCACGCGAGCACCCCCGGCGACCGTGATCACCCCGAGCATTCCGGCAAGCGCAACGATTAGCGCGATCGCAATCGGGGTCAGCAGATCGACCAGCGAGCCGATCTCGCCGAACAACAGCAGGAGGCCACCGCGCACCATCGGTATATCGGCCGCCGCGACAAAACCTCGCCCGTAGATGTACTGAAACAGCGCCTCGGCGGCCGAGAACACAGCCATGATCGCGAACAGCACCGCGCCGCTCGCGAGCAGCAAACGGCGCCTGCGCCCTGCCGGAAGCCGCGCGACCGCCACAATTAACCACAGCAACACCACGGTCTCGAGCACCGGGACAAGCGCCCAGGCGAGCGAGTCGCGCGGGATCCAGACATGCAGGCTGAGCACCACGTTGAGCACTAAAGCCAAGACCGCCACCACACCCGCTGCCGGCACGGCCGTTCCTACCCAGGCTCCGACCGCCGATCGCGACCACGAATACGGTTCCAGTATGTTCTTCATCTCGTTATGAACCGGCGGTTACGACTCGGTCGCAAGCGTCGCCAACACGCTGCGCAGCAATCCGGTCACGCGCTCGGCGTTATGCGCAAAGACCTCGAGCACCGCTTCCCAACTGACCGGCTCCTCGTCTTCCTTCCAGCAGTCGTAGTCGGTACTCATCGCCACCGCGGCGTACGGAACGCCGAGCTCATTGGCAAGAATAACCTCCGGTGCGATCGACATATTGATCACGTCGGCGCCCCAGGCGCGAAACATATGGGACTCAGCCTTGGTGGAAAACCGCGGCCCCTCGATCGTCACGACCGTACCGCGCGGGTGGTATGAAAGCTCCAGCTTCTCGGCGTTCTCGATCAAGAGCTGCCGCAGTTCATGCGAGAACGGCTCCGCCATCGGCGCATGAATGGGTTCGCCCGGACGAAAGTAGGTGTGGAAGGTAACCTCGCGCCGGCGGGTGAAATCGATGAACTGATCGAGAATTACCAGGTCGCCGCGGCCGATCTCCTCGCGCAGCGAGCCCACCGCGGTTGTCGCGAGAACCGCCTCACACCCGGCGTCGTGCAGCGCCCAGATATTAGCGCGATAATTGACCTGCGAAGGCGGAATGGTGTGCCCGCGTCCGTGGCGTGCGAGCAGCACTACATCGGTATCCGCAATCGTACCGTGGCGCAGCGGCGAGCTCGGCCGCCCAAACGGGGTGTTGACGGTTTGATCCTCGGCGTCGGCCAAGATGTCGGGGTTATCGAGTCCGCTTCCTCCGATGATACCGATGCGTTGCATAGCTTCTCCTAAATTGCTAAATTGCGCCGAGCTCGCGACCAACACGCTCGAAGGCAGTAAGAGCACGGTCAAGCTGATCGCGCGTATGCGCCGCCGAGACCTGCGCTCGCAGGCGCGCTTCCCCGGGCGGAACCACCGGAAACCACAGCCCCTTGACGTACACGCCCTCCTCGAGCAGCCGCGTGCTCATATCCATCGCAAGCGAGGCCTCGCCGAGCATCACCGGTACGATCGGGTGCTCGCCCGGGATGGTGGTGAAGCCGAGTTCGCCGATCTGCTCACGGAAGTAGAGCGTATTCTCCCTCAGCCGCTCGACCGGCGCCGGGTCGCGCTGTAGTAACCGTATCGAGGCGAGTGCCGCGGCCGCAACCGCCGGCGGGAGCGAGTTCGAGAAGGTGTACGGACGTGCCTTTTGTCGTAGGTACTCGACCATCACGCGCGAGCCCGCGATAAACCCGCCCACCGATCCGCTCAGTGCCTTGCCGAGCGTGCCGGTTACAACATCCACCTCGCCGAGCACGCCGCAGGCCTCGGCGGTGCCGCGTCCGCCGGCACCTACCACTCCGTGCCCGTGGCAGTCGTCGACAAACAATAACGCGTCGTAGCGCCTGGCGAGATCCACAAGCGTCTCGAGCGGTGCTTGATCGCCTTCCATACTGAACACGCCGTCGGTCACGATCATGCGCACACGGTAGGGCTTCTCGGCATCCTCGCTGAGCATCTCCTCTAGCTCTGCGGTATCGCAATGGTCGTAGATACGCTTCACAGTACTCTGCCGGCGCACGAGGCGCTGGCCGTCTATAATTGAGGCGTGGTTGAGTTTATCGCTGTACAAGACGTCCTGCCACTCACCGTAGCCGAGCGGCTCGTTTGTCACGGCCTGGAAGAACGCCAGATTCGCGGCAAAACACGACGAAAACAGAATACTGTCCTCGGTGCCGACGAACTCGGCTATCGCCCTCTCGAGCTCGAGATGCAGCGGTTGCGTGCCGCAGATGAAGCGAACGCTCGCCATCCCGTTGCCGTATCGATCGAGCGCCTCGCGGGCGGCACGCTTCACCTCGGGGTGATCGGCAAGCCCGAGGTAGTTGTTGGCCGCAAGCATCACGCGGGGATGCTCACCGACCGCCACCTCTCCGCCCTGCGCGCTCTCGAGCGGTGTTTCGTACTTGTAGGTTTTGTTGGCCTTCAAGGCCGCAATTTCGGTTTCGAGTAGTCCTTCGATCTCTCGCATTACGAACTCCCTTCCTCGCCGGCAAGTCGCCGGCGCAGCACCGTGAGCATATCTCGCGTCATAGCGTCGAGATCGTACTGCGGCTCCCACCCCCACTCCACACGCGCGGCGTAGTCTTCGAGCGTGTTGGGCCATGAGTTTGCGATCGCTTGCCGTACCGGGTCGATGTCGTAGGTAATCTCAAACTCCGGGATGTACTTGCGGATGTACGCCGCCTGCTCCTCGGGAGAGAAGCTCATTGCGGTAACATTGAAGGCGTTTCGATGACGCAGCCGCGCCGGGTCGGCTTCCATGATGTCGATCGCGGCCTTGACCGCGTCCGGCATGTACATCATATCGAGATAGGTGTCGCCCTTAAGAAAACAGCGGTAGCGCTTCTCGCGCACCGCCGCGTAGTAGATTTCAACCGCGTAATCGGTGGTGCCGCCCCCGGGCGGCGTGACGTTCGAGATGATCCCCGGAAACCGCACCCCGCGCGTGTCTATCCCGTAGCGTCTATAGTAGTAGTCGCACAGAAGCTCGCCGGTGACCTTGGTGATGCCGTACACCGAGGTAGGCCGCTGTATTGTGTCTTGCGGCGTGTAATCCTTCGGCGTGTTGGGCCCAAACGCCCCGATGGAGCTCGGGGTGAACACGGCGCAGTTCTCGCTGCGCGCAACCTCGAGCACCGTACGCAAGCCGTTGATGTTGATGTCCCAGGCGTCGTCCGGCCGGGTTTCACCTACCGCCGAAAGCAACGCTGCGAGATGATAGATCCGTTTTACCCGGTAGCGGCGCACAAGATCTATCAGCGACTCACCGTCTCGGCAGTCGAGCGCGTGGTACGGGCCTGCCTCGGTGAGCTCGGTTTTGGGGTCGCTGCGGATATCGGTGAGAATGACCTCATCGTTGCCGTAACGACTGCGCAACGCCGACGCCAGCTCCGAACCTAGCTGGCCAAGGGCTCCGGTTATGAGTACCTGCATATCAACCTCTTACAACCTCCGACAACAGCCGAATCATGTAGATTGACAACGAGAACAATTGACAGCGAGAACAGCAGTCCATTAGGATAAACGTACTAAAGAGCAACCATGTAAATAGTAGATGCGGCATCAAGCGCTGTCAAGGAGCCGAAACAGCCCTGAAACAGCGCCGGAGCAGCGAATCAGCGACGGAGGGAGCGCGACGTGAACGCCAAACACCACCCTGAGATTGGGCTGCATCTTCGCCAGGCGCGTGAAGAGCAAGGACTGACGCTTGAGGTACTCGCCGAGAAGAGCGGCGTCACCCGAGCAATGCTCGAGCAGATCGAGAACGAAGCGGTGAACCCTACGCTCGCAACCGTCTGGAAGATAACGCGCGCTTTAGGGGTAGAGCTCGACGCTTTGCTCAAGGGCGGCACACAACCGGTGCGCCGCTTCGCGATCACGCACTCAGAAGAGGTCCCGCAGCTCGAGACCGCCGACGACGGGCCGCACATCAAGGTGCTCTCACCGCTCGATATGGCCGGAGCCCTTGAGATCTACATGCTGCAGTTCGACCCCGGTTCGGTACTCGACTCCGAGCCGCACGCCCCCGGCACCGAGGAGTATCTCACGGTTCTTTCCGGCAACATCACGGTCGCGGTTGGGGGACGAGAGGCGCACCTGCACCCCGGTGACTTCATCATCTACAACTGCGATATCCACCACACCATCACCAACGCAGGCAAAGAGCCCGCACAGGTTCACATGGTGGTACGCTTCCCGGAGCGCAGCTGGAGCTGAGCTCGAGCGGCGCGCTCGGGCTACTCCACAAAATGGCACGCGGCCCAGTGTCTGGGGCGCACCTCGCGATACTCCGGAACCTTCTCGGCGCAGAGCGCCTGCGCCATAGGGCAGCGCGTGTGAAACACGCAGCCTACCGGCGGGTTAGACGGGCTCGGGAGATCACCTTTCAGCAGGATCGGCTTGCGCTCGCGCTCGGCCTTGGGATCGGGCAGCGGCACCGCCGAGATCAGCGACTGCGTGTAGGGATGCAGCGGTTCGTTGAAAAGATCGGCGTTATCGGCGAGCTCCATCATCTTCCCCAGATACATCACCGCGACGCGGTTCGAGATATGGCGCACCATACTGAGGTCGTGCGCGATGAAGAGGTAGGTGAGCCCGAGCTCGTTCTGTAGCCGCTGCAGCAGGTTCACAACCTGCGCCTGTATCGAGACGTCGAGAGCCGAGATCGGCTCGTCGCAGACGACGAACTCGGGGCTGAGCGCAAGCGCTCGGGCGATGCCGATCCGTTGGCGCTGTCCTCCAGAGAACTCGTGCGGATAGCGCGAGCGGTGATGCGGGTTGAGCCCCACAAGCTCGAGTAACTCCGAAACACGTGCGCTCATCTCGGGGCGCGAGTACCCGCCGTTAATCACCATCGGCTCGGCGACGATCTTCGCGACCGAGTGGCGCGGATTAAGTGAGGAATAGGAGTCTTGAAACACCATCTGTATGCGCGGACGCACCGCCGCGAGCTCTTCGCCTTTGAGCTCGGTCAGCTCCGAGCCGTCGAACTGCACGGACCCCGCGGTCGGCCGATAGAGCTGCAGGATCGCGCGACCGGTGGTGGACTTCCCACAGCCGCTTTCGCCGACGAGCCCGAGTGTTTCACCGCGCGCGATCTCGAAGCTCACCCCGTCGACCGCCTTCACCGCACCTACGGTTCTGCTTAGAATCACCCCGCGGGTAATCGGGAAGTGCTGTTTCAGTCCTTCGACCTTGAGCAACGGTCGAGCGTTTGCTTGGGGTGCCTCACTCACTGCGCGGTCTCCTCTGTTCGAGATCAAAAAAACAGGCGCTCTCATGCCCGTCCCCGATCGTAAAACGGGGAGGAACCTCGCGCCGACAGCGGTCGAAGGCGTACGAGCACCGCGGCGCAAACGGGCACGCGGCCGGCGCCGCGTAGAGATCCGGCGGCGTGCCCTCGATACTCCGCAGTTCCTCTCCGCGGTCTTGATCAACGCGCGGCAACGCCTGCAGCAAACCCTCGGTGTAGGGATGACGCGGCGTTTCGTAGAGCGCGTCTACCGGCGCCGACTCGGCCACCATACCGCCGTACATCACGATTACGCGGTCGGCAAGTCCCGCCACCACACCGAGATCGTGCGAGATCCAGATCACCGCGAGCCCGAGCTCGTCGCGCAGGCTCTTCACGAGATCGAGTATCTGCGCTTGAACCGTAACGTCGAGCGCGGTGGTGGGCTCGTCGGCTATCAGCAGCTTCGGCCCGCACGCAATCGCGATCGCGATCATCACGCGCTGTCGCATGCCGCCTGAGAACTGGTGCGGATAATTCCCGTAACGCTCATCGGCGGCGGGAATGCCGACGCGGTCGAGCAGCTCGACGGTGCGCTTCCGCGCCGCCTTGTCGTCTAGTTTCAGATGCACGCGCATAGACTCCGCGATCTGATCGCCGACCGTCATGAGCGGATTGAGCGAGCTCATCGGGTCTTGGAACACAAACCCGATATCGCGCCCGCGTACCGCGCTGCGTTTTGCACGCGAGAGCGCAAGCAGATCGACACGCCCCGTTGCGCTTTCAAACCAGGCCGTACCGGAGCGGAGACGCCCCGGAGGCTCGGGGATCAAGCGCAGCAGCGACATCATCGAGACGCTCTTCCCGCTGCCGCTCTCGCCGACAATGCCGAGCGTCTCACGGCTTTCCAGCGAGAACGACACACCGTTTACCGCGTGCACCACACCCTCGATGGTATTGAACTCAACCGCGAGGTCTTTCACTTCGAGAATACTCACAGGCGGCCTACCTTCCTTTCCTTCGCAAACGCGGGTCAAGCACGTCGCGCAGCCAGTCACCAAAGAGATTCATTCCGAGCGCGGTGAACATGATCGCGAACCCAGGATAGGTTGCCACCCAGGGCGTGGTGGCAAGATACTGTCGGCCTGCCGAAAGCATGTTACCCCAGCTTGGTATATTCGGCGGCACGCTGAGACCCAAGAAGCCGAGTCCCGCCTCGTAGAAGATCATCGCCGACATCTCGAAGGTCGCGACCGTAATGAGCGGCCCCACCAGATTCGGCAGAATGTGGTCGAACAGAATGCGCCCCTTTCCGGCCCCGATAGAGACCGCCGACTCCACATAGCCGGAGTTACGAATGCGCAGAACCTCGCCGCGCGTAATACGCACGAACAAAGGGGCGTCGGTAATGCCGAAGATTAACACCACGTTGATGAGACTGCGCCCCACTACCGCCGCCACCACCACCACAATCAAGAGGTACGGCACAGCCAAGAAGAGGTTTGCGCCTCCCATAATTGCATTGTCCACCCGTCCGCCGAAGAACCCCGCGACCAAGCCGAGCACCAGTCCGATACTCATCGCGATCGTGACGCCCAAAAACCCTACCGTAAGCGAAACCCGCGTTCCGTACACGATGCGGCTGAACATATCGCGCCCGAGGCTGTCGGTGCCGAGCGGATACTCCCAACTACCGGCATCATGCCAGGCGGGCGGTTGTCGCGAGCGCGTGAGATCCTGCTGTAGGGGGTGATGCGGCGCGATATACGGCGCAAAGACCGCGGCGAACACCACGATCAAGAACAGCGTAAGCCCGATCATCCCGCCTTTGTCGCGCAACAGGAGCTTAGCGGTGTAGGCTGCGGCGCGCGCAACGCGTCCACGGGTGTCGTCGAGCAACGGATCGGCGCTCGGCGAGAGGTCGGGCCCGGAAGACGGTTGCGGTTGCGGTTGCGGTTGCGGTTGTTTACTTGTCATAGCGTATCCTCGGGTCAATCAGCGCGTACGCTACGTCGGTGAGCAGGTTCATCGCGACGACGACCAGGCTGGTAAACACCGCCACCGCCTGCACGAGCGGAAAGTCGCGCGCTGCCACCGACTCGGCAATCATGCGTCCAAGCCCGGGCCACGAAAAGATCGTCTCGATGTAGATAGATCCGCCGAGCAGATACCCGAACTGCACACCGAGCATACTCACAAGCGGTATCGCGGCGTTTCGAAACACGTGAGCGACGTAGATTCTACGGTCGCTGATCCCCTTGCTGTAGGCGGTACGGATGTAGTCCTCGCCTCGAATCTCGAGCACCGCCGAGCGCATGAGGCGCACGATCTGGCCGAGCGGGAACAACCCGAGCGAAACCGCGGGTAGTACGATAGAGTTCCAATGTCCACGCCCAAACGACGGGAACCACCCGAGGTTTACCGAGAACACCAGAATGAAGATCATCGCGATCCAGAAGTTCGGCACCGTTTGGCCGACGAGCCCTAAGCCCCGGGCGATACTATCCCAGATACTCCCGGGGTTTGAGCCACCCACAACCCCCAATGGAACCCCCACCACTACCGCAAAGAGCAACGCGGTGAGCGCCAGTTCCACCGTGGCCGGCAGGCGGTCTAACACCATTCCCATCGCCGGGGCCCGGTAATGCACCGAGTTTCCAAAGTCGCCGCGGATCGCCCCGGTGAAGAACTCCGCGAACTGCACCGGCAACGGCCGGTCAAAGCCCATCAGTGCTCGTATCTCGGCAATGTCTTCAGCCGACGCCTCGCGCGGCGCCATAAGCCGCGCGGGGTCGCCGGTAAGACGTACCAGGAAGAATACCAGCACTATCACACCAAATAGCAACAGCACCGATTGAACGGCGCGTGATAGCAGGTATCGCTGCATACTCCTACTCGATATATACGTCCATCAGGTAATACTCTTCAGCGCTCCGCGGTCGATAGTTCTGTACCCTACTGCGGATGCCTTCGAAGGTCTCGGGCATGTAGAGGTAGATAAACGGAGGATTCTCGTACATGTGGTTGTGCAGCTCGCTGTAGAGTGCGGCGCGTTCCTCTTCGTCTATTGTACGAGAGATCTCGCTCAAGAGATCGTCGATCTCGGGCTCAGACCAAGCCGAGTACGGCGCGTCCCAACCCCCGAGCGCACCGTTCAGCCGGTTGAGCGCCTCGCCGCGCTCCGACCAGCTGTCGGCAAACAGCGGCGGCAGCTCCTTCTCGGCCTGCAGGTCCCAGAACCGACCGCTTTCCATGATGTCGAGATCTGTCTCGATACCGACCTCACCAAGGTAGCCTTGTACCGCCTCAACGACTTCCTCGAAGTTGGCGTACGCGCCGGAAGGAGCGGCGAAGCCCATCGAGAAGCCGTCTTCGTAGCCGGCCTCGGCGAGTAGCTCACGCGCGCGGTCGGGGTCGTAGGGGTACGGGTCGATGCTGTCGTCGTAGCCGAGGTTGAAACGCGTGATCAATCCGGTCGCCGGCTCAGCGTACCCACCGAACAGCGCGTTGATGATCGACTCAACATCGACGGCGTAGTTCATCGCGCGGCGCACACGCGGATCCTCGGTAGGTTCTCCGACGCCGCTCGTAAGGTTGTTGAAGGTTACGTAGAATACTCGGTCGAGCGGGTAACTCAGCACCTCCATGCCCGCGCCGCCCTCGAGCTGCTGCGCCTGCTCGTAGTTGAGCTGGTTCGCGATATCGATCTCGTCGGTCTGCAACGCCGCTACGCGAGTGGCCGCTTCCGGGATCGGGCGGAAGATGACGCGATCGAGGTACGGCAGGTCTTCGCGCCAGTAGTTCTCGTTTGCTTCGAGCACCACGCGCTCTTCCTGTACCCATTCAACGAACTGAAACGGACCGGTTCCCACCGGGTTGCGACTGAACTCGTCGACGCCCACCTCTTCGGCGTACTCGGGCGCAACGATGTTCCAGTGCTGCGCCATTGAGGTGAGCAGCAACACGTCGGGATCTTCGGTTCGCACCACCACGGTGTACTCATCGATCGCCTCTACTTCCGAGGCCCGGTTCCAGTAGGTGCGCCACTGCATTCCTTCCGCGCGACCGCGCTCCCAGGAATACACCACTGCGTCGGCGTTAAACGGCTCGCCGTTGTGGAACTCCACGTCCTCGCGGAGGGAGAAGGTGTACTCGGTTCCGTCGTCCGAGACATCCCAACTCTCGGCCAACGCCGGCTCTATCTCGAGGTCGTCGTTTTGAAACACCAGGCTATCGAACATCTGCCACGAGACGTTCTGCGACGCCCGCACCGCTGCGATCGAGGCATCGAGCGAGTCGGGGTTGCCCGGCACCGCTACGCGCAACTCGTTTCGCGGTTCCGGGTCCTCCGCCGCACCGCCTGCGAACGCCACGCCCGCGCCGGCCACAACCAATAGTCCGAGTACCAACGCGCGCTTGGCGATGCCGCCAGATCGTTTTGTCATCCTTAGCATAAGAAACCTCCTTAACGATTCGCTATGCTTTTCGTTACGCTTCACTGCGCTCTCCGGTGTACCGCTCCCGCGCTACGGCGCCGTTGCGGCATACCGAAGGCGCTTTAGTATACCAACACTACGCACCCGAGCGCGAGCGCCGGCGAACGCGTCTTGTCGCGTTCGTCGAGATAACTCGCAGCCTCGGACTATCCTCAGCTCGCGCCGAACCAGTTCAGCGGCTCGGTAGCGATGTTCTGATAGATGTGCTTGACCTCGGTGTACTCCTCGAGCCCGAGCTTGCCGAGCTCACGTCCAATACCGGACTGCTTATAGCCGCCCCACGGCGCCTGCGCGAAGTAGATGTTGAAGTCGTTGATCCAGACCGTGCCCATGCGCAACGCCGCGGCAACGCGTTCGGCCTTGTTCTGGTCTTTGCTCCAGACCGCACCCGAGAGCCCGTAGATGGTGCTGTTTGCCCACTCCACGGCTTGCTCCTCGGTCTTGAAGCGCTCAATTGTGAGTACCGGCCCAAAGTGCTCCTCCTGCACAATGCGCATATCGTTGCTACAGTCGGTAAAGATCGTCGGCTCGTAGAAGAAGCCGTTCTGCAGCTCCGGGTCATTGGGCCGCTTACCGCCGAGCACCAAGGTCGCGCCCTCTTGCTTGGCGAGCTCTACGTAGTGCTCTACCTTAGCGCGATGCTCCTCCGAGATGAGCGGACCGCACTCGGTGCTCGGATCGAACGCCTCGCCGAGCTTGATCTTGGCGGCTCGCTTTTTGACCTCTTCCACGAGCTTGTCGTGAATTGAGTCTTCCACCAGCAGGCGAGCTCCGGCCGAGCACACCTGCCCGGCGTGGAAGAATACCGCGTTCAGCGCGTAGTCCACCGCGAGCTCGAAATCGGCATCGGCAAACACAATGTTGGGGTTCTTGCCCCCAAGCTCAAACGCGACACGCTTCATGTTGCCGGCCGCCGCCTGCATGATGTTCTGTCCGGTGGCGATGCCCCCGGTGAACGAGATAAGGTCGACATCGTGATTGGCCGCGAGCTCATTCCCGACCGTAGGTCCGGGGCCGAGCACCAGATTCACCACCCCCGGCGGGAACCCCACCTCTTCGGCGAGCTCGGTGATCTTTATGGTGGTGAGCGGCGTGCCTTCGCTCGGCTTCATCACGATGGTGTTTCCGGCCGCGAGCGCCGGCGCCATCTTCCAGGATGCCTGAAGCAACGGGTAGTTCCAGGGCGATATCTGTCCGCAGACTCCTACCGGCTCGCGTACCACTCGACTGACGGTGTTGGGAATGGGGGAGGCGATCATCTCGCCGTTGTCTTTGTCGGCGAGGCCCGCGAAGTAGCGAAAGATGCCGGCGATGTCGTCCATATCGACCTTGCTTTCTTCAAAGGTCTTGGCGGTGTCGAGACTCTCGAGACGTGCGAGCTCTTCTTTGTCGCGCTCTACCAAGCGTGCGAGCTCCTCTACCATTTTACCGCGCTCAGCGGCGGTGACCCCTCGCCACGGTCCTGAATCGAACGCGCGACGGGCCGCTGCGATCGCCTTGCGCGCATCTTCACGGTCACCCTCGGTGACGGTCGCGATCTCACGTTGATCGTACGGATAGATAATCGTGCGAGTTGCGCCCGACTCGGCCTCTATCCAGACGCCGTCGATGTACATTTTACCACGCTTTTGCAGATCCATAGATAGTTCTCCTTCTGCTTACTCGACTGCTTACCAGACCGACCCGGCCGAGACGGTGATGTCCTGCCCGGTTACGCCGACCGCCTCGTCGCGGCACAAATACGCGGCGAGCGCGCCGATCTCAACCGGCTGAATCATGCGCTTCTGCGGGTTGTTCGCCTTTTCCTCAGCAATCAGCTCTTCGCCCTTCTTGTTCATTTGCTTCTCGGCAACGTCGGAAAGCCACTCGGTGCCGAAGGTGGTCTCAACCCAGCCTGGGCTGATGGTGTTTGCAGTTACAAGCGCTTCAGCGCCTTCCTGCGCAACCGCGCGCGTAAAGCCGCACACCGCCGCCTTCGAGGCGCAGTACGCCGGTGAGTACGGCGCGCCAACCGAGGCCGCCGTGGAGGCGATGCTGATCACGCGTCCCCAGCCGCGCTCGATCATGCCCGGCAAAACCTCACGAGTCATGCGGAACACGCCGTTCATGTTCACATCCATCACCTTGTTCCAGAGTGCGTCGCTATGTCCGCTGGTGGGATGCTCGGCGGTGATGCCGGCGGCGTTCGCGAGAATATCGACTTTGCCGAACGCCTCAACGGCTGTTTTGTAGAAATTTCTCACCGACTCGAGGTCGCAGACATCGAGCTCAACCGCGACAGCCTTCACGCCGAACGCTTCGATCTCCTTGCGCGTTCGCTCGAGCTCTTCCTCGCCGGGACGGTTCACGAGCTCGCCGTCGGCCTTCTGTGAGCTACTTTTCGAAAGTAGCGAGCCGATCGCCACATCTGCACCGTGTTCGGCTAATGCCAACGCCATTGCACGGCCCATGCCGGAAGCTCCTCCGGTCACGATCGCCGCACGGCCCTTAAGGTACTTCAAATCCATAGTTACTCTCCTTCTGACTTGATTTTCAGTTTATGGTATGACCCGATGGTCATGTTTTCTGAGGCTGTCTGCCGCCGCTTGTTTCAACTGCCTATCGAAACGGCGGGCAAAAAATGTTCCGAGAGTGTACCCGTTTTTTTTTGCGGGGTCAAATACTTCGTGTTCTATGTATAAAGAAATTCTGTTCCTCGAAGCTCGACACCTGCTAAGGATGTTTCATGGACCAAGCGCCGCCGATTTCGAGTTTGCCCCGTTCCGGCGCCGATTTAGCGCAGGATTTGACACCGTGACACAGAAATTCCGATAATCCGATTGCATTTTCACTTCAAGCAGGGTACTCTTTTAATTCGATCACGAAACAAAATTTGGGAGCACCAATAATCTTCGCATGCGACGATTACGTGCCGGTTTCGTGAGTATTTCTGCTGAATCCAAAAGGGAGGATTTATCATGAAAGGACAAAGAATGGTTAAGCTGACCGCACTCGCCGCGATGCTCGTCTTGGCGTCATCCGTGGCTTTTGCCGGTGGGGCGGCCGAGGACGAGGCGCAGATCGATCCGGAATGCCGGACGGTGCGCTTCGTTGAGGTAAACTGGATGGACATCGAGGCGACGACCGCCACCACGCGTTTGGTCCTCGAAGCGCTCGGTTACGAGACGACCTCGGAAGTTGTGTCGGTACCGATCGCGTACCAAGCGATGGAATCGGGCGATGCCGACGTCTTTCTCGGACACTGGATGCCTTCGATGGCGACCATCTCGGACGCCTACATCAAGGAACGCGAAACCGTAGACTCGGTCGCGACCAACCTCGAAGGTGCAAAGTACACCCTCGCGGTCCCCCGCTACGTGTACGAAGCGGGCGTTCAGGACTTCGCCGACTTGATCGATTACAAAGACGAGTTCGACGGGCGCATCTACGGCATCGAGGCCGGAAACGACGGTAACGAGCTCATTCAGGACATGATCGACGACGACGCCTTCGGCCTCTCGGAGTTCGAGCTTGTGGAGTCCAGCGAAGCCGGGATGCTCGGCGAGGTCAACAGTTTCACCCGCAACGAGGAATGGATTGTGTTTCTCGGATGGGCGCCGCACCCCATGAACGCCGAGTTCGAGATCGAGTATCTCTCGGGCGGAGACGACTACTTCGGCCCCGATTACGGTGCCGCCACCGTTCACACAAACGTCCGTACCGGCTACACCAACGAGTGCGAGAACGTGGGCCGCTTCCTCGAGAACCTACAGTTCACCGTTGAGATGGAGAACGAGATCATGGCGGCGATGGACGCCGGTGCCGACGCCCGCGACGCAGGCCGTGACTGGCTACTCGAAAACTCCTCAGTCCTCGAGGACTGGCTCGATGGGGTTACGGCACTCGACGGCACCGACGGCCTTTCCGCCGTCCGCTCAACGTTGGGCCTTTAGGAACTGCCCCGCAGCGTGTTGGTATAATCGCCGACCGCGGCGCGCGGCATCTGCCGGCGGCTCGCGGCCCCTCCCCGGGTAGCGGGGCGCCGGTCGGGTAGCGCGCGGCCCCTCCCCGGGGCCTCTCGGCGTGCCGCGGCGCCCTCACACCAACGCGTAGGCGGGAAGTTTCGCGTAGCTCGCATAGGGCGGGGTCGGGATCTCGGC
>Ga0207421_10001359_pt1 | contig 31598 bp, 33 predicted proteins | sample SodLakKL_010_SED_4_FD_187542 | JGI IMG/M metagenome (GOLD analysis project Ga0207421, IMG submission 187542) | Alkaline sediment microbial communities from Lake Tanatar, Kulunda Steppe, Russia - 8KL_010_SED (SPAdes) (version 2) | ecosystem: Environmental > Aquatic > Non-marine Saline and...
CTTTGGTGCTTATCATAATGATAGTGCTTTTTATGCTTGGCGCTGTCCTGTTGCAGTATGCCTCAACAGAAGTTCTACAGGTGTCCAGGTCAGAAAAAAGGATGCAGGCCTACTACCTGGCCAGGTCCGGGGCGGAGGCGATGGCTGAGCATTTGATTGCCAATCCTTCGGATGTTGCTAATTATGAAGGCAAAGATGGATCCAGTAGTATTTCTGATTCAAATGGGGAAGTTATCGGGCAAATTACCGTATCAGTAGATGATATTGACGGCAAAATAATAATTGAGTCTAAAGGACAGGTAGATGACAATGGAACTATAATTGAGGAGTTGTTAACCCTTTCCCTGAATGAAAAATCAGCAGGTTTATTTGAAGATGCTATTTTTTCCTATAATACTCTAAATGTTTCGGGAATGCGTGAAGTTTTTGGCGATATAAGCTCAAACGAAGATATCATTGTAGGTGGCACTGATAGGGGTGAAGGGGATATGGAATTCCCTTACCAAGACCGTTTTTATCCGGAACCGGAATTTCCTGATGAAGACAAAGTTCCAGGAAACGGCACCGTTCTTAACGCGGATCAAAATGATGAAACAATTAATCAAAATATGCGTTACACTAGTATCAAAAATAAAAATCAAAGCACCATCTATTTCAATACCACTGACGGAGATTTATACATAATAGTTGAGGGAGAAATCGAAATAAAGGGCACTTTTGAAATAATGGGGCCAAATAAGGTTTTTTTATTTTTGGATGGAACAGGCGAAATGAAAACAAATAATGTTTATGATTATGACCCCAACCAATTGTTTGTTTTACTAAAAGAAAGTAGTGATTTAACCATTAAAACGGGACAAAGAGAATTTGGCGGTTTTATTTACGGACCCAATGCGGATATCACTTTATGGTCTAATGCTGAGGTTAAAGGGGCAATAGTTGCAAATAATTTTTCTGCAAATGGAAATCCTAGCTTGGATTCCAGGGATATTAACTACGATGACTATCTAGATGAGTATGTCGAAATTCCAACCTTATTTGAAAGGGACAGTTACAGCAGATGAATAAAATAAAACTTAGATTATCGCAACTAAAAAGAGCAAATCATGGCTTTAGCTTAGTCGAAATAATAATTGCTATGGCTTTATTGTTGATTATTGTTTTTGCTTTTACCACCTTGTTTTCATTTGCATTTGGCGGTATTTTTTCTCAAGGGCGTAAAAGTGGAGCTTTATTTGAGGGCGTACAAAGATCTTTAGAAGAGAGATACGAAGCAAAAGATGCTGGCGACACTGATACGATGGAAATAGATTTTGATGACGAAAATATTACCAATCCAACAGTAGATGGTGAGGTAATTGAATTAGAATATAATTTTGAAGATAAAACAGGAGTTGTTTATACCTTTATCCCCAATAGTCAATAAATTTAAGGGGGCATAGTTATAATGCGATTATTATTAAGGACTGCTTTATTAAAGATGAAAAGCCAAAATGGTTTTGCTTTAGTTGAATTAATAATTACATTATCTTTATTGAGTATAATAATGGCTTTAGGGTATACATTTTTTTCTTTTGGTACCGGTTCTTATGATACGGGTGGGTCTCAACAAAATGTGCAGCAAAACGTTAGGAATTTAGCTAATGCAATCACAGATGAAGTCAGGTTTGCTACCAATATCCAAATTATTGATGACGCCAGTAACATTCCTTTAAATGATGGTAACTATTATATATTTCTACAAAATGACAAGATCTATTTTCAGGATATAGATGGTGACCGGGCTGTAATGCCTGTAGTTATCGAAGACGGTACAGTTATTAATTCTCTTTCATTCACTGGAACAGGAAATTACATTTTAGATTTTACTATTAACGCTTCTAAAAACCAGCAAACTTATCAGGTAGCATCTTCGGTGCAACCGCTTAATTTAACCGGCCCTATAACTGGAATTGATGATGGCGAAGCTCTGGGGTTTTCAACTCAGGATATCAGGATGCTGGCAAGCCCCAATTCTATAACCAGCGGAACCTATCCGGAATTAAAGATCAGGTTGGATCTGATTAATTGTGAGTTAGCGAATAATATAGGTGTTGGAGATATTGGTTTAGATGGTGCTTTTGGGGGGCTGAGTTTAGATGAAGTTATTAAAATCTCAGCAACACAGTTTGAAATAACATTTCAAGAGAATGCTACTATTAACCAGGGTGAAGGGATAATAACAATTGATCAGGGTGCATTAGATATTGATTATGATTTAACTACATCAGTAACTGTTTCCTCTCCAGAGCCGCACTCTATTAATATTGTTGGTAATGGCTCTATTATAATACCTGAACCTGAAGAAGATGATGAAACAGAAACATACACAGCAACTGTATTTGATCAGCAGGGATACGAAATTACAGACGAAAATGTAACATGGAGTTTAGGGGAACAAGTCGATGGAGTGTCAATTAATGAAAGTGGTAAGGTTACTGTAGACAGCGATGCAGAAGAAGGAAGTTTTACTGTTGTTGCAACATCAGCTAGCAACAATGATATCGAAGGAACATTAGGTGTAGATTTGGTGCCAGCAACTACGATACAAGTCGGTGACCCTGCCATAACATTCAACACAACAACAGAATTACATATTGATTTTGGTGTAAATATAGATAACCCAGAAATTGATGAAGATAGCAGTATGGTTCCATCAAATATAACGCCAATTATTATTAATGATACAGTTTTAAAGCTTGAACTAATTGATGATCCAAGTAATGATGATGAAGTTTATTTTTCAGTAGAAATCGGCGGGACTACACATAATTATTCTGTAACTTTTCGAAATCCTGGACATCGTTGGGGAGATTTAACTTTTGAAGAGAATGGAAGCGCTGGTGGTGAGGGCAGTCTATGTGGATTTAAATCATCATTTACAGCAAGCACAACAGGTAACCATCATCGAGTAGAATTGACAGCTAAAAGTGATAATAATTTGCCAATTTATGATTTAAGTATTGCCGAACCCTTTTCGAATAATTGGGACTTAACAAAGTCTGATGACCCCCATGATCATACTGACTTATCTATCAAAAATATTGAACGAAGTGATAACGAATACACGATAACAGTTGAAAACATTCAACAAACTAGAGATGTATATCGTGTTAGGTTTAGGTACAGTGAGGATACTGATTGGATAGTGATTACTCCTGATGCTACACAACCTTAGTGTGTGAACATATGTTTCAACCGAAATTATAATTGGAGGGAGATCGTAATTGGTCAAAATGATATGTAAATACCGTCTCTTCCACTTTCAAAAACCAGGCATCACCAAATTCTTAGTTGGTTTGATGTGTGGAATTAGAAGCACTGAATAATCACATCCACTCATATAGAAGCCATAGAAGAGATGTTTGATCATATAACGGTTGATGAAGTTGTTCCCTTAAGTGCCACTCAACTTTGTCTGACCCAGAATAACCTGGATATATTATGCTTTAACATAGTTTAGCTAAAAGACCCAATAAGCCTTTTAACGGTTAATACCATTATCAATACTTTTCAAACGGTCATAGATATTAAAGAGAAGTATGATTAGCTCCATGTATACCCGGAGAAAGATAACAGCAATTATGGCCCCGATTGGTACTGCAATAATCGAAAACAAAGCGGTTACCCCTATATTGGCAATATTAAACAAGGCGCCTGCAATCCCGGCCAGTGCGCCGAGAGCGATCCCGATTAACCCGATAATGAAAAGGACTTTGATTATTTTCGGTGTAACCATTTCACTAAAACTAGTGTCAACCAGAGCAGCAAAAAAACCTTTGCCCTGTTCTTGCAGGGCCTCGCTATCAATATTGCGTTTTTTGACGGTGGGCTTCTTCCTGGGAGTTTCTTTTTTGCTAACGTATTCTTTCTCTGTGTGATCAGGTAACTCTTCTTTAAACTCGCCTTCTTCCCATACACCTTCAGTTTCTTGGCCGTCGGGTGTGATTTCCAGGCCTTTACCGTGTCTTTTGCCGCTTTTCCAGTATCCTTTATATTTCTTACCGTCCGGCCAGGTTATGGTGCCATATCCTTCGGGCACATTATTTTTCCACTGCCCCGCATACTTAGTCCCATCGGGCCTGATTAAGATACCTTCGCCTTCACGTTTACCGTCTTGCATTTCCCCTTTATAGCGGCTGCCGTCTGGATAATCCCGTCTCTCTTTGCTCATTATTATTTCCTCCTTGTTAGCAAAAAAAGGATTCGACTAAATATTTCTACATATCATTAATAAATCCTTTTTTTGAACTATATTATCTTTATAACTGGGGTAAATATGTAAATTGTTCTTTTATCGATTTCAAGAGATGAAGCAGGATCTTAAGGGGTCAGTGTTTTTTCCATCAACAGCCACTGCTCGTAGGCATAACTGCCGAACAGGTTTTCCAGGGCCGGTTTTAAGACCCGGTGCTGTTCAGGAAGAAGGCTGATGGTGAACTGGTGGTAACCTCTGGCCAGCCAGGTTTTAAAAAGAGGCGTAAGGCCGGGAAGACTAGCCAGGGGCGCATCGATATAGCTTAAGATCAGGTGGCCTTCTGTAAGGTGAGGGAGGGTGAAAAGGAGGCCGAGGATCTGTTCCTTGTCCTCGAAGAGGTAGACCTGGCCGTTTTTAATGCCCTCTGCCAGGTCGTTAGAGGTCAAGCGGCGGTAATTATAGACGGGGCCAAAAAGAAATCCCTGCAGCTCGTGAAAAAACGGACCCGCTTTTAGGAAGTACGCGGCCTGGTTGAGTTCAGAAGCTGCGCAGGGCCGGGCTACGGAAGTCCGGTTTGCATAGGGGTTTTGATCAAGGCGCTCTGAGATGATCTCTGCCCGGAAAATGATTTCCCGTTTGCCGCCAGTGGGAGAGAAGCCCAGCCTCCGGGCGACTGCCAGGGCCGGCTGGTTTTCCTGGGAAGTAAGGAGGCGGACTGCTTCAGCGCCCGCCAGTTCTGCCTGCTTGATCAGGTGCCGGTTTAACTCGTAAGCGATGCCCCTGCCCTGATAGTCCGGGTGGACGCGCATCCCCTGCAGCCAGCCCTCGGAAGAAGAGGGGAAGTAGAGGGAACAGCAGCCCACCAGGAGGCTTTTATCCCAGACCAGGTAGAGGCCGCCTTTTTCCTGGGCGATCCAGCGATCTACAGTATATTCAAGGTAGTCCTCTGTAAAGCGGTTGCTTAATTCCAGCACAGCCTGCCTGTCGGCAGGGGTGGCCCTGGTGATAGTGAACTGCAAGCTATTAACTCCTGTTCCCGTTTGTGATCATGACTGCTGCCCCGGCTAAAGCAATCCTGTTTATAATAGTACTGGATACCGAATATATGGTTCAAGTTAATCGTTGTTATCGCCACTTTCTTCATCTTCTTCGTTGTCGTTGTTGTCTTCATCATCGGGTTCTTCGTCGTCATTGCCGTTCTCTTCCTGGTATACGCCTTCAACCCATTCGCCGCTTACCTGCCTGCCATCGGGGTGGATCATGGTCCCCTCGCCGTGAGCCAGGCCGTTTTTGAAAAATCCGGTGTACCTTTCTCCGCCGGGGAAAGTCATGGTTCCGTATCCTTCTATGCTGCCGTCGGCAAAATCTCCTTCATAGCGCCGCCCGTCCGGGTGGTTCCAGGTCCCGTAACCGTGGGGCTGGCCATCTTTAAGGGGTCCGGTGTAAGTGCCTCCCTGGAAAGAGATGGTCTGTTCGGCAGGTTCTTCAGGTTCCGGTTCCGGGTCTGGATCAGGTTCCCGATTGGAGTCATTTTCAGTTCTGTTCCGGTCCTGGTTTGAGACGAACTGGTTATCAGGCTGATCATCTATTTCAGTTTCAGTTTCGTTTAGGTTTTCTTCATCACCGGGGTCTTCAACCTGGGCGGTTTCGTTATCATTCTCAAGGGCCGCCAGCTGGGGGCCGGTATAGAAAAAGAGGTAATAGAAGGCGGTTCCGCTCAAGACAATGAAAAACACAGCCGAAACGGCAACAGCGATGGTAAGGTAATTCCGCTTCCGCACATTGCTGATTAGCCCCGGAACCTGGGCGGCCTGGACCCAATCTTTCATGGTTTTATTCCAGACCAGGTCTCTTGGTTTTATCCTGCCCGCCTGGGCTTCGCGCCAGAGCTGGGTCCAGGTGTAGGGGCCTTTTTGTTTTTGATTTTTATAAACGAACCAGTGGTTGCCCATGGTTGCGGTCCCTCCAAATGTGTTAAAAATACTGAGAGCCGTGATGTTTTAAAAACAGCCTGATAATTTTATTCGCACCCATATTATACTGTTAGGAAAGTAAGCTTACAAGACCTTAATCTGCCTGCCTTTGGAGAGTGCATATAGCCGGTTATCTTTTTTTAAGGTTATGCCAGCCGGGCAAGGGTTTTTCAATTTAATTTAGAATAATATATTAAGCCAAAAAAGGGGGTTTTCAGGTCGTGGGTTCAAGCATATATGATCTAAAAGTAATCATCAATAATGCCGAAAAAAAAGAGAAGCCGACTTTCCTGTCCCGGGCCGAAGCGGAAAAGGCCCTTCGTTTTCATCAAACCATTGCAGAATACCGCCCTACGCCGCTGGTAAGCCTGGAACACCTGGCCGGATGGCTTGGCGTGGCGGGCATATATATCAAGGATGAGTCAAAAAGATTCGGCTTGAATGCTTTTAAGGCCCTGGGGGGAACCTATGCCATGGCGAAAATTATCAGCCGCAAACTGGGTTTATCCGATCAGGAGCTTGACTTTGGCTACCTGTCTTCCCCGGAAGCGAGGGAAAAAGCAGGCCAGATCACTTTTGTTACCGCCACCGATGGCAATCACGGCCTCGGTGTGGCCTGGGGAGCGAGACGTCTGGGGCAGAAGGCGGTTGTTTACCTGCCTAAGGGAACGGCGCAGGCCCGGGTCGATGTTATCCAGGAGACCGGTTCGGAAGCCCTGGTCACAGAAATGAATTACGATGATACGGTGCGCCTGGCCATGCGGAAGGCCGAAGAAAAGGGCTGGCACCTGGTTCAGGATAGCGCCTGGGAAGGCTATACCGGGGTGCCAACCTGGATCATGCAGGGTTATATGACCATGATTTACGAAGCCCTGGAACAGATCCGGGAAAGTAAGCTAAAGCTGCCCACCCATATTTTCCTGCAGTGCGGGGTGGGATCGATGCCGGCGGCCGTCCTTGGATTTTTGGTTAACGACGGGGAAACAGAAGACATTAAGGCAGTTATCCTGGAACCGCACAATGCGGCCTGCGTTTATCACTCCGCCGCTCAAAAAGATGGCAAAAGGCATGCTGTGGGAGGAGATTTGGAGACCATCATGGCCGGGCTGGCCTGCGGGGTGCCAAACCTGCTGGCCTGGGAGATCCTGAGGGATTTCAGCTTTGCCTTTGTGTCCCTGGAAGACTTTTTTGCTGCCCGGGGGATGAGGCTGCTTGGCCATCCTTCCGGAAACGATCCCCGCATCATTTCGGGCGAGTCGGGAGCGGTGGGGATCGGTTTGCTTTCGCTGCTTATGGAAAAACCGGAACTGGCGCCGGTCAGGGAGCAGCTCGGTTTTGCGGCCGATTCCAGGGTCCTGGTTTTAAATACAGAAGGGGATACGGATCCCAAAAACTACCGTGATGTGATCTGGGACGGCAGGTACCCCCTGCCTCTGGCCAGAGAGCTAACTTTTTACCTGGACCGGGCCTGATAAAACCCTGTTTTAACCGGGCCTTTGTCCTTATAATTTTTGACAAAGCTGGAATTATGAAATATAATTAATAAAAGTTTAAAATTTTTGAATCAGCAGGATTACTGTGAACAATGCGGCAGGTTACGGCGCCCTGCCCGGGTTTGCCTCTAAAAAACAACGCCGTCCGCCGGCAGTCTGCGGTAATTATAAGAAAAAGATTGCCTTATTTTTTATCAGGGAGGAATTTAACCATGTTGGCAAAGCGATTTGCTGTGTTTTTTGTCGTCTTCTTCTTTATTTTTTCTCTATCCGCACCCGCCTTTTCCTCTTCCGGAAATATGCGCTATGACAAGTATTATGATCTGGACGGCCGGATCATGTTAATGATCCAGAGCGGCGATAAAGGGTCCTCTTCTGCCCAGCAGAAGACCCTGGTGGAGGGCAGCGGCGCGTTCAGGCGCAACGAATCTGTATTTCTTGACCCCACTCAATTTAATGTTATCGCAGATAGCGACTGGTCGGTTGATGAAGATCTGTTAAGAGGCCTGTCGGTGGGCTCTGCGATCAAGCTTAATGAAGACCTGAGCGATCTCTCGGAAAAAGAGGCGGAGCAGGTTTTTGCGGTCAAAATGGGAACCGATCCCGGCGAAGAGGGGCACCTGCTCCAGGACTGGAGCCTTTCTGAAGTGGATTATGATCATGATGACAACGATAATGATCAAGAACAAGGCACCAGGTTTGTTATCGATCAGGACGCCTTTACTTCAGGCGGCGAAATGAAGCGCTATATCGATATGCTGCCGCCTGGTTCAGAAATATATCTCTTTGAAGATTCAGAAATTAAAGGTTACGCCCGGATTACCGATTCTCTTCAGCCGGAAGCAGGGGATAATGACGGCGGCGATCAAGGCGGCGACAATGAAGATGGAACCGAAGAAGACAACCCCGAAGGCGAGGGCGGTTTTTTAACCACCACCGAAACGGAGCCGGATCAAGAAACAGACCTGGAGCAGCAAAGCTTTGTGCTGCAGGATGAGCAATTTGAAACCACCGTCCCGTTGGGCACTCCGCTGGAGGAAATTGAACTTGATCAAACCGTCAGCCTCACTGCGGGCCTGGTCGAAATTACCGATATTAAAGTGGAGTGGAAAAGCGATACTATGCCGGCTTATGACCCCGATCAGGAAGGCAGCTATGCCTTGCTGGGGAAACTAAGCTTCCCGGAGGCGATCGTTGCCCCGGATAACATCTTTTTGCTCTATACCATTCATGTCGGGGAAGAGCCTGACGGCGACCTGGAAGCAGACGAGGAAGAAAAGAGCGACAGCGAGGAAGAAGATCCGGGCAGTTCTGAAGAAAACAGTTCTAAAGAGGACGAAAGTCCCGGTGCAGGGGACAATGTTGAAAAAGATGAAGAAAAAGATGAGGAAAAAGAGGATAAGCAGGATTCATAAAAACGATCAGTTAAGGCTATCATGGGGCTAGATCATTTCATAAACCTGGTACATGGGGGTAAGGATAGAGAAAACAAGCAGGCCGATGAAGAAACCGACGATTAACAGCAAAACCGGTTCCAGGATCGTGCTCAGGCGTTCCACTACGTAGGCTACTTCTTTTTCATAGTAAAGGGCCGTGCTGTTAAGGGTGTGTTCGATAGCTCCTGTTTCTTCACCGACCCGAACCATTTCAGTGAGCAGGTCGGGAAAGTATTTTTCTTTTTGCATGGCTCCGGCCAAACTTTCACCCTGGTTTAAGGCCTGGCCAATTTTTGCCAGAGAGCCTGCGAGGATGGTATTGCCGATGACCTGATCTGTAAGCTCCAGGGCGCGGTGGAGGCCGATCCCGCTTCCCAGCAGGGCGGACATGGTCCGGGCAAAGCGGGCGGCGCTGGTTTGAGTATAGATTTTCCCGAAAAAAGGCAGATGCAGGCGCAGGCGGTCGATTTTACGCCTGCCTTTTTCTGTTTTGGAGAGGTAGAGGCCGCCTGTGATAATCAGGATCAGGATAATAGGGATAAGGAGCCGGTAGCGGGAAATTATTGCGGCAAAGGCGAGCAGGAGGCGGGTGTGCAGGGGCAGTTCCATGCCCATGGAGTGAAAAATACCGGCAAACTGGGGCAGGACGAAAAGGACCATAATGCCTATGACGACCAGGGAGACCAGGACGATAAATACCGGGTAGAGGGTGGCCGAACGGATTTTTTCGGCAAAGTCATGCTGTTTTTCAAAATGATCGGCCGTTTTTTCCATGATGGCCTCCAGCTGCCCGCTCGCTTCCCCGGCTTCGACCATACTGATCATGATCGGCGGAAAAGCTTGCTCGCTCTGCTGCAGGGCGGAAGCAAGGCTTGCCCCTCTTTCCAGGTCCAGGGCCGCTTTTTCAATCTGCTTCTGTAAAGAGGCGAGCTCTTTTTGAGCGGCCAGGATCCGGAGGCAGTGCAGGATACCGATTCCCGCCTGCAGCATGGTAGCCAGCTGCCTGCAAAATATCATCAGATCCCGGCTGGAGTAGGAACGATAGCCAAGCTTGTAAAGAGCTTGCCAAAATCTTTTTTTAAGGGCAACCTGTACGGGGTTTAGTTTTTTTAGATCCAATAGAACCAGGTTGCGCCTCTGCAGCATTTCCAGGGCTTCACTGCGGGTGGCGGCAGATATTTCGGCCTGGATTTTTTTACCGTGCCAGTCCCTGGCGGTGAAGCGGTAATGATCGCTCATGCAAATTCCTCCCGGCGGTCTTTTAATCACAGGTCCTGTCTTTCCGGATCAGGCGGGCCGGGGAGCGGTTCCAGCTGGTCCGGATCGACAAATAACAGTTCCAGCTCCAGGTCGAGCAGAACTTCTCCCTCGGCTGAGTAGGCCCAGGTCAGGGAATCAAAAACCAGGAAATGGGGCAGGGTTGTTAACCGGCCCAGGAAAGCTTCAGCAGCGGCCGGAGTGCCGGCGATGCTAAGTTCAACTACAAGCAGGCCGTGGTTATCAAGAAATCTCTTTTCTCCCGCCTGCAGGCGGCGCAGTTCAAGCGGAAAACTTTTGATTGTTTTTTCCAGTTCCACCAGGGCAAAGGGCAGTTCTTTTTCCAGGGGAACCATAGTTTCCAGGCGCTCTTTTTCAGCGGCCAGCAGTTCCCATTCCGCCCTGATCGGATCTGCTTCGGTCACTAAAGCGGTCAGTTCTGCCTTTTCGCTTTGCTTTAACAATAACTGCTCTCTCAACAGCCCGGTTTCCTTAAACAGGCTGACAGAAACCGGGTTGAACAGGGCCAGGATGATCAGGCCGGCAATTATGATCAAGAAAAGCCGCCTGCCGGACCCGGGTTTTTCTTTCTGCAAAGCTTTCATTCAAGCTGATCCCCCTTTTTTAAGCCGGAGGCGTTAATCGCAAAGCGGTAATCCCCGTCAACGTCTAAGCTTAAGGCCGTCACTTCCGCAGAAGATATGTGATTCCAGGCCTCCAGGGCCGAGTTGAAAGCAGCGATCTCCTGCAGGTCACGGCCCCGGCCTTTTAAAAAAAGATCTCCGGACCTGTCTGCGATGGCGCGCTCCACTGTTAGGTTATGGGCCCGGGCCAGCTGCCTTGCCTCCAGCAGGCGTTCCGGGACCGGTTCTGCAGCTAAAAGCAGTTCTTGTTCCAGCCCGGCTCTGGTTTTCAAAAGGGCGCTTTCTTCAAGCAAGGCAAAAAGGGGCTGGACTTCTTCCCTGAGCGCCTGCACGGTGGCCGTCTCTTTTTCCAGCTCCCGCTGTAAATAGCCGTGGTAATAATGAGTGCCGTAAAGAAAGACGGCCAGCAGAAGCATGCCCAGCGCTACCAGCAACTTTTTTAGCAGGGCGGCGCTAAAGGGGCGGTTTGCGGCGATGAACTCCGGGGAGCGCAGGTCTATTTCAGTTTTCAGCGCAACCACCCCCTGATGGCCAGGCCGTGGGCGGTAGCGAACAGGGGTGTTAGCTCGCCGCGGCGCCCGGATTTTTTTTCAAGAGGCTGCGCCCCGTTGGCCCGGAAGGGATCAAAAAAGGAGAGCGCCAGGTCCAGGTTTTGCTGCAAATAGGAAGCCAGGCCCGGTATGAGCAGGCCCCCGCCGCTTAAGGCCATGGCCGCCGGTTTTAGGGAAGCTTCCCGGTTTAAATCAGACCAGTAGGCCAGCGATTCGACAACGCCGTGGAGCAGCTTCTCTGCTTCAGCCAGCAGCCCTTTTTCTGAAAGGCCGCGCCGGTCATAAACGAGGCGCAGGGCTTCACTCAGATCGCTTTTTCCTTCGGTGCCTGCTGCCCGGCAGAAGTGATAGATCCCCGGGTGCAGAAAGCGGTGGTAGCCGTAGGAACCGTTAACTGTCATCAGCAGTGTTGTTGCGCTGTAGCCGCAATCAAGATAGAGGCGGCAGTCAGCTGCCTTACTTTCTTCTAAAAGAGGATGTCCTGCAATGGAGCGCAGCCAGGCCGTGGCCGGCGGTTCCAGGGATAGAGGTTTGAAACCGGCCTGTAAAGCCAGGCTTGTATACTGGTTGGCCGTTTCTTTTAAGGTGGCGGCAAGCAGATATTTTTGAACCCCGTCGGAGCCAGGATCGACAGGCATATAGCTGATAACCGCATCTTCGGGGTTAAAGGGCAGGTGTTTGCGGGCCTCCCAGAATATTGCCTGCTTCAATTCCCCTTTTTTTAGCGGGGGCAGGGTCAGCATGCGCATGTAACAGGCCCGGCTGTCCATGGAGAGGCAGACCTTCCTGCCGCGCCACTGCTTGACCCGGGCCGCCTGTTGGAGCGGTTTAATTAAAAGATCAGCTTTGCTGATATGGCCGTTAGTGAACGCTTCCCGGGGGGTGGGGAAATGGCTCCTGGCCTGTGTCCTAAGTTGTCCTCGCCGGTTTTTTAGCTGCAGCATTTTGATCCGTCCGCTGCCGAAATCGATAGCGATCGGGGAGTATTTCCCCCTGGTGCGGCAGGGAGCCAAACTGGCGGCTTCGGTTGATCTGTTTTTTGCTATCGCTGTTCACCCTCCTTGCTCTCTAGTAGACGGTTATCCTGGAAACGTCAGTGATGGGGAAAGATTTTGTACCACCTGAGGACAGTGACCCGACCCTGTTCGTCTTTTTTCAGGGCGATACTCCCGACCTTGCTGTGTTCACCAAGGGTGCCGGCGCAGCGGACAAAGCGGACAGAATCGTCTCCTTCGTAATATTCCTGGCCTTCTTCATCATGGCCCTCCGCTTTGTAGTGTTCGTATTCATCGGAAAAGAAAATCGTGAAAACCCCTTCTTCAATCGAACCGGTCAGTTCGCCGGTGTAATAAAAATCTTCCCGGAGTACGGCCAGGCCCGTTTCCAGGCCCCCTTCCACGATGTAAAGGAGGCGGATGTCGCTGGAGTGATAGCCGGCAATCAACTTCTCGTTTGCGGCAAAGCCGAGCACGGCCACACCAAGCAGCATCAGCAGGGCCGTAAAAACCAGGACCAGGGCCAGGGCCATCCCTTCGGCCCGGTTAAAGAGGAACGCCACTTTTTCAATCCGCATTGTTCTCGCTGTCCGCGCCATTTTCAACCGCCTCCCCGTTGGTATGATGCGGCTGGAAATTGCGCGGTTTGACCGCTCCGGAGAGAGCGGTCGCGCTCGACCCTTCGCCCGCTTCAACAGTAATATGAACAGTGCCGTCTTCATCTATTATAAACTCCAGTCTGCTTAAGCCCAGGGCCACGACAGTGGTGTTTCGAATATTGTTGCTATTATTCCAGCGGAGATCGAAATTAAGCTGGGTCCCGCTGAGGCGGAAGCTGTGCCTGGTTGATATCCCTTCAACGTAGGTGCGGAAATAGATCATCTCGGCGGGCAGACCGGTAGATCCCTTTTCCGGATCGACGCTGTATTTAACCAGGTGGGCATATTGCAGCTCCCTGATCATCTTATCCATGGCGATGCGGGCCGATTGCTGGTATTCCATCTGCCTGATACTGTGATTCCAGTTTTGCAGGCCGGAAAAATAGAACGAATAGAGGGCGGTTATGACCAGGCCGAGCAAAGCAAAGGCGACCACCATTTCAATCAGGGTAAAACCATTTTCCTGGCTCTTTAAAGGGCCTTTTGCCGTGATCTTCACCTCCGGGCCAGCCTGCTTTCCAGGCTTGCCGAGATTTCCCTTTTCCACCCGGTCCGGTAAACGGAAACCTTCAGGCAAAGCACTTCTGCGCCGGGAGGCAATGACTCATTCTCGGGATCGAGCAGCGTCACTTCAGTTACCCGCCGGAAATGAGGGTGCCCGGGGATCTCTTCTTCGATACAGGAGGGGCTGCCGGGGCCTGCCAGGTAGAAGGCATAGGTTTCTTCGTAACCCCAGGCCTTCAGAGTCTCCATTTTTTCGCGGCACAGGTTGACGGCAGAGCTTTTTATTCCCGCCTCGGCGATAGATGTAAAACTGCCGGTAAAAAGCGCCAGCAGGGGCGCCGCTACCAGGCCCAGGATCGTAATCGCCACCAGCAGTTCGATATAGGTGTAACCACAAACACTGCCTGGAACCTTTTTTTGCACAGCCGTGTTCCTTTTCGCTATTATTATTGTTCATATGGCACCGGCCCAAAGCCGGCCATAAAAAGTGGCATAAATAATCTTATAACAAGCCGGTGTACCAATCCCAAATTTGCTCACCCCAGAAAACCTGGATCAGGGCGGCCAGGGATAAAAATGGGGCAAAAGGCAAAGGGTCTTTCCTGGTCAATTTGCCGGTGAGCATAAAAATAATGCCGGTTATCGCCCCCAGCAGAAATCCAAACATGAGGACAACCGCAGTGCCGCGCAGGCCAACATAGAGGCCGATCAGGGCCATTAGCTTAATATCGCCGGCCCCCATGCCGCCCCGGCTAACCAAAAATATGATCAATATAATTCCGCCGCCAAGAAGCATCCCCCATAAAGCGTCGCTAAAAGTTCTGGCGCTGATCAGGCTTTCGGGAATCGCCATAAAAATGTTTAAAAGGTGGGGCAGGTAAAAAAACAGGCCGATTAACAGGCCGACTCCCACCAAAATGTTGGGCACTATGCGGTGGTGGAGGTCAATCTGGGCGATGGCAAAGAGCAAATAGAGCAGGGTAACATAGATAAAAAATTCCAGGGTGAGGTTGTAATAAAGATAAGTAAGGAGGAAAAGCAGGCCGGTCAATATTTCAACCAGGGGGTAGCGGATTCCGATTCGGGCTCCGCAATCGCGGCAGCGTCCTTTTAAGACCAGGTAGCCGATAACCGGGACCAGTTCAATTACGCCCAGTTTTTTATTGCAATGGGGGCACCGGGAAGAAGGCCTGACAACAGAAAGGCCGATGGGAAGGCGGTAAACAATGACATTTAAAAAACTGCCGAAGAAGAGCCCTAAAATGAAAATCAAAGTTGTTAAGAAAATATCTGCGCTGTTAAACAATCATTTCTCGCCCCTTTGCTCGCAATATAATGCCGCTTCTGCTTTTATTCGATTAAATAATTGGTATTCGACAGCATTTACAATATTCCTGCACAAATTTATACAATCAGTTAAAATTAGTTGATAATCACAATTCTGAGCCTTTCAGTACAATTCATGCTGTGATATACTATTAAATAATCAATTTTAAAAAGGCCGGTGAGCGGTATTGCTTATTGATGCCAGGACCAAGCTTTACCTTCTGCTGGGTAACCCTGTTGCGCATTCCCTTTCTCCTCCTATGCATAATGCCGCTTTTGCTTCTCTCGGCCTTAACTGCGCTTACCTGGCCTGCCCGGTAGATAGAGGTCAAATTGGGACAGCGGTATACGGGATCAGGGCCCTGGCCGTGGCCGGGGCTAATGTTACCGCTCCTTTTAAAGAAGAGGTCATTGCCTGCCTCGATTCAGTTTCCGAACAGGCAGCCCTGGTTCGATCGGTTAATACCATTGTCAACCGCAGCGGCAGGCTGCACGGCGCTACTACTGACGGGGAAGGTTTTTACCTTTTTCTTCGCCGTGTTGATCCCGCTTATACTACGGGCCAAACGGTTCTGGTGGTCGGGGCCGGCGGAGCGGCCAGGGCCGTGGCCTACACCCTGGCGGAAAAAGGGGCCGGAGAGATCATCATAGCCAACCGCTCTCAACCACAGGGGCGGGCCCTTGCTAACCTGCTAACCGAACAAACACCATTAAGAAAAAGCAGTTATACCGCCCTTGACGGGCGGAACCTGGCTGCAGTATTGCCCCGGTGCCGGCTGGTGGTATACAGCCTGCCTGTTGATGTGCCTGAATTTAATGAAGCCTTTGCGGGCCTCGACGGCCTGGAGAAAAATCAGATTTTAATTGATCTGCGTTACAAACCCGAACAGACGGGAGTAATGAAGACATTTGAGCAGAAAGGGGGGCATGCCTGTAACGGCCTGGGAATGCTTGTCTGGCAGGCCGTGAAGTCTTTTCAACTGTTCACCGGCGAAGAAGCGCCGGTAGAGGTTATGCAAAAGGCGGCGGGTTCCGGGTATTTATAGCCGTCATAATTACTTCTTAGTTGATAACAGAAAAAGGAGAACCGCCATGGGTAGGCCAAATCGAGACCAAATTGAAAAAGCCCTGCTTGAAGCCGCGGCCATTCCCGCTGAAAAGCGGGAACTTCTGCTCAGGGAAAAACAGGCGACGGGAAAGTCCCTGGCCGGGCTGTTGATTGAAAAGGAGCTGCTGGGCGAGGAAACAGCGGCTACGATTATGGAAGAACTGCTTAATATTCCCCGCATTAATTTATACAACCACAAACTGGAAGAGGAGACGGTTCAGCGCATAACGGCGGATATGGCCCGCCGTTACCGGGTGGTGCCCCTCGGCGTTAAAGGAGAGAAACTCTACCTGGCCATGGCCGACCCCCTGGACCTGGCGGCCATAGACGATGTTGCCATGATGACCGGGCTGGAGGTGTGCCCGGTAATAGCCGGCGAAAAGGCTGTTTCTTACACCATCAGTCATTATTACGATCCGGCCGCTTATCCGGTTCCCGAGGAACGGGAGGAGGGCAGCGCCGTCAAGGAAACCGGGGCCTATTCAGATCCGGCACCATCCGCGGAAGATGCGCCGGTAATCAAGCTGGTCAATTCCCTGATCGAGAGGGCCCTTGAAGAGGGGGCAAGCGATATCCATCTTGAACCTGCCGAAGAAAAGCTGCGCATCAGGATGCGTCTTGACGGGGCGCTTCACGATCTCGCTGTTCCTGGTCGTTATAAAAAAAGCCACATCATATCAAGGGTGAAGATTATGGCCAACCTTGATATTGCCGAAAAAAGACTGGCCCAGGATGGCAATATTCATTACCATAAAGCAGGCCAGGAGGTAAATTTAAGGGTTTCCACCATGCCCACAGTGCACGGGGAAAAAGTGGTGATCCGCATCCTGGACAAACAGAAAATCATCCTTCCCCTGGACCGGCTCGGGTTTTCCCCCGAAAGCTACCGGCTTTTGCAGCGGCTCCTTTTTAACCGCTCCGGGATGATCCTGGTTACCGGACCGACCGGGGGCGGCAAAACCACCACCCTTTATTCGGCCCTTCATTACCTGAACAGCCCCGCCTACAACATCATCACGGTGGAAGATCCGGTAGAATACCAGTTAAAAGGGATTAACCAGGTTCCAGTCAACCGCAGGATTAACCGCACCTTTGCCAACACCCTGCGTTCAATTCTGCGGCAGGACCCCGATATTATTATGATTGGCGAAATAAGGGACCTGGAGACGGCGAAGATTGCCACCCAGGCCGCCCTCACCGGCCACCTGGTGCTATCCACTCTCCATACGGGCAGCGCTGCCGGCGCAGTAACCAGGTTAACCGATATGGGCCTGGAGCCTTTCATGGTCACCGCTTCCATGGTGGGCGTGATTGCCCAGCGCCTGATCAGGAAAAACTGCCCGCAATGCCTGGCTGGTTATCGTTTGAAGGCGGAAGAAAAAGAGCTTTATCGCGGTTACTTTGAAAAAGATCCTCCCGCCCGCCTCTACCGCGGTTCCGGCTGCCGGCGCTGCAACCATACCGGCTACCGCGGGCGCACGTCGATCCAGGAACTCCTGGTTATGAGCCGGGAACTGCAGGCCCTGATCCTGCGGCAAGCCCCGGCGGCGGAAATCCACAGCAAGGCGGTGGAACAGGGGATGCAGCCCCTGGTGGCCGGCGGCCTGAGATGCCTGGAAGCAGGGGTCACCACCCCTGGTGAAGTGGTCAGGGCCACATTTAACAGCCTCTTCGACAGCGAGCGGGCCGAATATGCCGAAAAGTGCGCCCTCTTTGATGAGCGGCCCGAAAAGAGCGATTAATAAAGACAAAGGCGGCTAGAAAGGTGCGCAGAAAGCGGACAAATAAATGCTTACCCGTTAGAAAGCGGGCCGGAAAAGAGAGCGCTTTCACCCTGATTGAACTGCTCTGTGTCCTGGCTTTGATCGGCATTATCCTTGCCGTTGCCGCTCCGGCCCTGCAGGGCTTCGGGGAGAAAAGGAACCTGGAAATAGCGGCCAGGGCTTTAGCCACGGAAATGCGTAAAGCCCAGCAGAAGGCGATTACAAGCGGCTGCGGGCAGACCATTGAATTTCGGGACAACGACAGGTACCGGGTTGTCGATACCAAAACCCACGACTATTACACCGTTTACTTTCCTGAAGGGATAACCTATAAAGAGCGGTTATTTCCAAAGCTAAATAATATTCATTACCTGCGCTATAATTATAACGGCTCACCCAGCAGCGGCGGGAGGATAGGCCTGGGCAACAGCGCCGGCGACAGGATATACGTTATTGTCACCCCGGCAACCGGAAGGGTCAGGATTTCCGGCAGCCCCCCGGAACCGTGATGGAAACGCCGCAGGATGTGCAAGGGCTCGTTTATCCACTGCTGTTATGGTATGATAATGAAGTCAGCTTAGTAAGCGAGGAATGATCACAGTTCACTCCCGGGGAGAGCAAAACCAGATCATTTTGACCGGGTTCATGGGAACCGGCAAGACCGCGGTAGGCCTTATAGTGGCAAAACGCCTCGGCAGATCTTTCCTGGATACGGATCAGCTGGTGGAACAGAAGGCCGGCTTAAGTATTCCTGACATCTTCGAAAGGCACGGCGAAGAGCATTTCCGGGACCTGGAAACTGAAACGCTCAGGGACCTGGCTGCCTGTGAGCCGGGGACCCTGGTCATTGCCACCGGCGGGGGAGCGGTGCTGAGAGAAGATAACAGGAGGCTGTTAAAGAAACTGGGCCCCGTATTTCTGCTCAGGGCTACAGCGGAAGAAATCTACCGGCGAATTTCTAAAACCGGGACCAGGCCCCTTTTAAACACCTCCGATCCGGCCCGGACAATTGCCGGCATGCTGAAAGAAAGAGAGCCCTGTTACCGGGACTGTAATTATGTAATTGATACCACCGCCAGGCTTCCCAGCCAGGTAGCCTCGAAAATTATATCCTGTTTAAATCACCATTAATCTGTTAAACTGGAGAAAACGCCGTTCGACCATTTAAATAAATTTCTGATCCGGATAAGCAGGATTTTTACAGCGGATCCGGGAAATTTAGGGTTATTGCTTTTTCCGGGGGTGAATACTATGGCCGCCTGCAAGCTACTGGTTCTGCACGGCCCCAACTTGAATATGCTTGGCCAGAGGGAGCCCGCCCTTTACGGCCACCAAACCCTGGCCGAGATTAACCAGCTCCTGGAAACAAGGGCCGCAGAGCTGGAGGCCACGGTGGAACTGTTTCAATCCAACAGCGAAGGGGCCCTGATCGACAAGGTCCAGGAAGCCTGTTCCCGTATCGACGGCATCCTGATTAACCCGGGCGCCTTTACTCACTACAGCTATGCTTTGAGAGACGCCCTTGCGGCAGCCGGTTTGCCCCTAATTGAAGTTCACCTGAGCAATATTTTTGCCCGGGAACCCTTTCGGCGCCGGTCGGTGATTGCTCCGGAAGCCAGCGGTTTGTTGTGCGGCCTGGGCGCGGACAGTTATCTGCTGGGGCTGGAAGCGCTGGTAAATGTCATTAAAAAGCAGCGGGGCAAAAATTATGAGTGAGCGATTAACTGAATTTAGAAAAGTACTGGCGGAAAAAAGCATTGATGCCATGTTAATAACCGATCCGGTTAACCGCCTCTACCTGAGCGGTTTTGAAGGAAGCAGCGGTGTCCTGCTGATCGGCCGGGATGAGGCATTCCTGGTAACCGATTTTCGCTACCTGGAGCAGGCTGCCGCCCAGGCCGGACATTTTTCGGTCCGCAGATGGCAGGATGATCTTTATAAAAACCTGGTGCCGATAATCAATGAAGCCGGGTGGAAAAAAATTGGCTTTGAAGCGAAAAATGTTATATTCTCAGCCTACCAGGAGATGCAGGAAAAGCTGCCGGTGGAACTGATCCCGGTGGAAGATGCCGTTGAAAAAAAGCGTATGCGCAAGAGCGAAGCTGAAATTGAAGCCCTGCGAAGCGGGGCCCGGGTTCTCGACCGCGCTTATGAATTTATCTTATCGTTTATCAAGCCGGGCCTGCCGGAAAAGGAACTGGCCCTGGAGCTGGAAATATTTCTGCTCAGGCAGGGAGCCCAGGAAAGATCTTTCCAGTTTATTGTTGCCTCGGGAGAAAGAGGCGCTATGCCGCACGGCACGGCGTCAAACCGGCTTATGCGGGAAGGCGAACTGGTTACCATCGACTACGGGGCCGTTTTTAACAGCTATGCCACCGATATGACCAGGACCCTGGCCCTGGGCCGGATCGATCAAAAGCAGCGCGACCTTTATAACCTGGTCCTTGAAGCTCAGCAGGAAGCAGTCAAAGCCGTCAAACCGGGAATGAAAGCCAGCGAGCTCGACGCCGTTGCCCGCAATATTATCGACCAGGCCGGTTACGCCAATTATTTCGGACATGGCCTGGGCCACGGTATCGGCCTGGAAACCCATGAACAGCCGGTGTTGAACCCGCGGAGCGTCACCGTCCTCGAACCGGGCATGACGGTGACAATTGAACCGGGTATATACATAAAGGGCTGGTGCGGGATCAGGATTGAAGACATGGTTGCGGTTACCGAAAACGGCGGCGAGGTTTTAACTAAAAGCCCCCGCGATTTGACGGTCATATAATAATATCTAATCCACAGAAGGGCAGGCTCTAGTCAAGATGATTTCAACCAATGAATTTCATACCGGGATAACAATTGAAATGGGAGGAGAAATATATACCGTCCTTGAGTTTCAACACGTTAAGCCGGGTAAGGGCGCCGCGTTTGTCCGTTCCAAGTTAAAAAATATTCGCTCGGGATCGATTATCGAGCACACTTTCAGAGCCGGCGAAAAAGTGCCCCGCGCACACCTGGAGCGCAAGGAAATGGAGTACCTCTACCGGGACGAAGATTTATTTTACCTGATGGACCTGGAAACTTACGAACAGATAATTATTACCGACGAGAAGCTGGGCGATGGGGTCAAGTACCTGAAGGAAAATGACCGCCTCCAGGTTCTCATGCACGGGGACGAAGTGGTGGGAGTGGATCTGCCGGTTACGGTAACCCTGCAGGTGGCCGACACAGAACCGGGCCTGAAAGGCGATACCGCTTCCGGAGCCACCAAACCGGCCACCATGGAAACCGGCCTGGTAGTCCAGGTGCCCCTGTTTATAAATCCCGGAGATCAAATCAAGATTGATACCCGTACCGGCAATTATATGGAACGGGCCTGATTAATGAACGCCAATACCAAAAGGAGGGAATAGCTGTGCACGAAGATTTGAAAGCAAGAGTGTCGTACTTGAGAGGCTATACGGAAGGAATTGACCTGGGGGAAGAGAGCAAGGAGCAAAAAATCCTGCAGCGAATCATCGATCTGCTTGAAGATATGGCTGATGAAATAGAACACCTCAGAGTTGATTACGAGGAGTTATTCGAGTATACGGAAGCAATCGATGACGATCTGGGTGAAATTGAAGAAGATTTCTATGAAGACGAAGAGGAAGATTACGAAGATGACGATGAAGACTACGAAGACGGTTTTTCCATTGAATGCCCCAATTGCCGGGAAATAGTGGTGTTCGATGAAAGCATTCTGGACCAGGATTCGGCGATCGAGGTCACCTGTCCCGGGTGTGGAGAAGCGGTGCTGGTTGACGACGAAGAGTGGTATGAAGACTTAGAGGAGCTCCCGGAAGAAGAGAATAGCGAAGAATAAGGGCAAAAACCTTAAAAAACAGGAGTTTTTAAGCTTCCTTAAATTGAATGAACCACCCTTGTCTGTTATAATTAACTGTATAAAGTAAGTTTGGAGCTTACTAATAAATGAATCGGGAGGTAATAAAATGGCTAACGAAGAAAGCCGGTCCCTGCCAACCGAACTTGGAGAAGTCAGGATTGCCGAAGAAGTGGTTTCCATAATTGCCGGGTTGGCTGCAACCGACATTGAAGGAGTTGCTTCGATGAGCGGCGGAATAGGCGGCGGCATTGCTGAAGTGCTCGGCCGTAAAAACCTTTCCAAGGGAATTAAGGTTGAAGTTGGCACTGAGGAAGCCAAGGTAGATATTTTTATCGTCGTTGATTACGGCGCCCGCATTCCAGACGTAGCCTGGGATATCCAGGAGAGCGTCAAGAAAACAGTGGAGAACATGACCGGGCTCAGCGTATCCCAGGTCAATGTCCACGTGCAGGGCGTCCAGTTCCCCCGGGAAGAAGAGGCCGCGGAAAGCGAAGAGGCAGAAGAAAGCAAGGAGTAGCAACAACCTTTATATAAACAAAAAGGGGGAATTTCTATGAAAACGCTGGCTAAAGTAATAGCGGTATTTGTGGCGTTACTGTTGATCGGAGGCGCCCTGTTCCTGCTGGCAGTTTATTATAACCTGGTCCCCGGCCTTGCTGTTTATCTGCCCGCCTGGGTTAGCGAAGAGATCGCACTGTCCGTTACCGGAGCGCTGCTGCTCATCGCCCTGATTTTACTGATCCTTGGTTTACGCCGTTCCAAAGGACCGGGTAATGCTGTGCTGAAGGGAAGCGAATTTGGCGAAGTCGCCATCTCTATAGCGGCCATTGAAAACATGGTGTTAAGGGTTGTTCAGCAAACCCAGGGTATCAAGGATGTCAGCCGGCAGGTTTCTTTTACGCAGGATGGGCTGGTTATCTCGGTGAAGATCAGGGTCATGCCTGATGTCGCCATGCCGGGAGTGACCAGCGAGCTGCAGTCAAAAATCAAGGAATACGTTGAAGAAATTACCGGTATTACCGTCCATGAAGTAAAAGTTATGGTTGAAAATATTGTTACCGATCAGGCTCCATCCAAAAAATAGATCCGAATCAAAGTTAAAAGGGGGAGCATACCTTGACCGAAATGAACTGGTGGACACTAATCAACAAGCACTGGGGTAAAATCCTGGGCGGCCTGCTGGGCCTGGTATTTGCCCTGCTGGTTGTAAACTATGGTTTCTGGTGGAGTGTTTTTATCTACTTTTGCATCGCTCTGGGGATATTGATCGGCTGGAGGCTTGATCTCAGTAAAGACGTGGGCAGCTTTTTCAGGCGCGTTTTTTCCACAAGAGATGAGTCGGAATGAGGGTTAGTCCGGCAGGCGGCAAAATTTTCTTTATCCGCCTGGATAATCACAGCACGGAGGTAGTGGCCGATTGTCCCGTCGCTTAGCTAGAGAAGCTGCTTTTAAAGCTCTTTTTCAAGTTGATATCGGTAAATGCAGGGTGCAGCAGGCCCTGAAGCGTTCTTTGGAAGATTATAAGTTCCATGAACAAGACGAGCAGTTTGTTGAAGATCTGGTGGCCAGCACAGTCAGTAATCTTGAGCAGCTGGACCGGATCATCAAGAAACATTTGGTCAAATGGGAGCTGGACAGGCTATCCGCAGTAGATCGGAACCTGCTCCGGCTGGCCCTGTACGAAATTATTTACCGCCCCGATATCCCGCCGGCAGTGTCTATCAACGAAGCCCTGGAGCTGGCCAAAAAGTTTGGCAGCACCGGGGAAGCGGTCGGCTTTATAAACGGTGTTCTGGATCGGGCGGCAGGAGAAGCTTTTGAAAGAGAGTCTTGATGGGAAAATATACCTGGGGCTGGACACTTCCGCTTATACCACCTCCCTGGCTGCTGTGGACGGTGACGAAAAGCTTATTTTCGACAGGAGGCTGTCCCTGCCGGTTGATGAAGGCGGCCTGGGCCTGCGCCAGTCGGAAGCTGTTTTTGGCCATTTAAAAAATTTACCTTTACTCTGGGAGGAAAACACCAAAGATTACCAGGGTTGCCGGGTGGCTGCTGTGGCCGCAGCGACCCGCCCCCGTCCGCTGCCGGAGTCATACATGCCTGTATTTAAAGTGAGCGAGGCCTTTGGTTTGTTCCTTACGCAAACCATGGGCCTTAAATTTTTGCCTTCTTCGCACCAGGAAGGCCATATCCTGGCCGGCCTCTGGTCTTGCGGCCTGCCGCGGGGACGCTACCTGTCGGTGCACTTATCGGGGGGGACTACGGAAATAGTTGCCGCCGATGAAGTTAAGCCGGGATGCCTGGAGCTGGAAATGCTCGGGCAGGGTAGCGATTTAAATGCCGGGCAATTTATCGATCGTCTCGGAAGATTGATGGGCCTGGATTTTCCAGCCGGTCCGCAGCTGGAAAAACTGGCCGCCGCCGGCCGGGAAGGGGCCGTTAATCTTCCGGTAGCGGTTAAAGCTAACCAGATCAGTTTTTCCGGTCCGGCTACCCGGGCCGAACTGCTTCTGCAGGAGGGAGTCAGTAAAGAGGACCTGGCCAGGGCGGTGGAGATTTGCATAGCCGATTCGCTGGTTGCCGCTATCGGCAATCTCGCCCCGACCGTTTCTTTTTACGACGCTATCCTTGTTGTTGGCGGAGTGGCGTCCAACCGCTTTATCAGGGAAAGGCTGGCAAAGAAATTTGGGAGCGGCAGCCTCTTTTTTCCCGCCCCCGAGTTTGCCTCCGACAATGCGGTCGGCCTGGCCGTGCAGGCCGCGCGCTGTTTTAAGGCTTAGAAGAAATATAATCGTTAAAATTACTTACTATTAAAACTGTAAAAGGAATTTCTCAAAGAATGGCGAAGTTATCATAGGTTGATTACACCAATAAAGGCTTAGCCTTAATCGGATATCATAATTTATACCGGGAGGGAGGAGGAGTGAAAAGAATCACGAACATTAACAGGGGAGGTAGGTTAAGTAATTTCTTTAGGGAGAGAGGGAAAAATGTCCAAAGTATTTTTTAGCAGCTGGAATGGAAAATTAATTGATGAACGAAACAAGAAATCAGATGAACGGATTGACCTGAACCAGTTGAATGTGCCTCCGCAGATTAACGGCGAAGGCCTGAAAGGTTTCATCGGCTGGGCAGGATTGGTGCTGGTCGATCCGGAGCTCAATGTAGTTGAAGCTTTGAAAGAGTATTTCAAAAATGTTCAGCAGGAATCTTGCGGCCGCTGTATCCCCTGCCGGGCCGGCAGCAAAGTCATTGCCGACCGGTTGGAAAAATTGCTCGCAGGCAGCGGCAGCAAGGAAGACCTGGCCTTTTTGAAGGAGTTCAGCAGGCTGGTTAAGGACAGTTCGCTTTGCGAGCTCGGCATGTCTTCACCGGTTCCCCTGCTTCATGCCCTGGAACATTTCGAAGATGATTTCAAGGCCTATTTAAACGAAGAACGGCCCGGGGCCGAGAACGGCCTTTCCTACCGGCCGGTTCTGACGGCTCCCTGCCGCAACGGTTGTCCGGCCCACATTAACATTCCCCGCTATATTGAATGTATAAAAGAAGGCGATTATGAAGGAGCGCTGGCCGTAAACCGCGAGAAAACTGCCCTCGTAGGGACCCTGGGCCGGGTTTGTGTCCATCCCTGCGAATCCAACTGTAACCGCCAGCCTTACGACGAGTCCCTGTCAATCAGGCTTTTAAAACGGTACGCGGCAGATTATGGAGCCAAAAATGATTATGACCAAAAAGTTGATTATGCCAAGCCCGGTCCCAACGCCGACAAAGTGGCGGTCGTTGGCGCCGGCCCGGCCGGCCTTAACGTAGCTTACCAGCTCGCCCAAAAGGGTTACAAGGTTGTTATTTACGAGGCCCTGCCCATAGCGGGCGGCATGCTGGCCGTAGGTATACCCAGCTACCGTTTGCCGCGGGATATTCTTAATGCCGAAGTTGCCCTGGTGGAAAGCCTGGGTGTCGAAATCAAGTATAACACCAAGATTGGCGAAGATATCCCCCTGGAAAAACTATGGGACGAAGGTTACAAGGCTATCTTTATCGCCAACGGCCTGCATGAAAGCGCCAACATGGGCTGTAAGGGAGAAGATGCCGGCTACAAAGGGTATATGCCCGGCGTAGAATACCTGCGCAAGGTCAACCTCGGCGAAGAAGTTGATATCGGCGACAGGGTGGCTGTAATCGGCGGCGGCAATGTGGCCATGGACTGCGCCCGTTCGGCGGTGCGCCTCGGCGTTAAAGAAGTAAACCTGATTTACCGCCGCAGCAGGGCGGAAATGCCCGCCAATAAAGCAGAAGTGGATGCGGCAGAGGAGGAAGGGATCAAGTTCCACCTTCTGGCCAATCCAACCTGCATCCTGGAAGAAGGCAGTTGTGTCAGCGGCCTGCAGTGTATCAGGATGAGGCTTGGCGAACCCGACGACAGCGGCAGGCGCCGGCCTGAACCGATTGAAGGGTCCGACTTTGTCCTGGAAGTTGATACTGTAATTCCAGCCATCGGGCAGGTTGCTGATTTTTGTTATATAACCCCGGAATGCGGCTTTGAGCCGACCGGCAAAGGGACAATTGAAACCGATCCCGCAACCATGGAAACCGATACTCCGGGTATATTTGCCGGCGGAGACGTTGTTCTGGGCGCCGCCACGGTAATCGAAGCTATCGCTTCGGCCAACCGCGCCGCTGAAGCGATCGACAGCTACATCCGGACCGGCAAGAGCGCGCCCACTCCGCAGGTTCTTAACGAACAGCATGTGGAGAAAATGGGCGTTTATAAAGAAGAGGTAGTGCCTGAAATGATCGGCGGAAGAACCCGCCTGGAAGAAGAAGTCTGCCCGGTTGATATCAGAATCAAAGGCTTTGATGAAGCCGAACTGGGCTTTAAGAATCCATCTGAAGTAATTAACGAAGCGGAACGCTGCATTAAGTGTTTGCGCTTGGGCCTGGCCATATCATAGCCGAGGGGAGGGTATATTAAAGATGAAAACAGTAAACCTACAAATTGACGGTAAGAAAATATTTGCTGAAGAGGGCACGACTATTTTGGAAGCGGCCCGGCAGAATGGAATTGATATTCCCACTCTTTGCTACCACCCCCGGTTGGCACCGCTTGGCCATTGCCGTGTCTGTATTGTTGATGTTGAAGGTATAGAAAAACCGATCACCTCCTGCGACAACCCTGTCGCCGAGGGGATGGTAGTTGAGACCAGCACACCGGAAATCCAGGATATGCGCAACCAGATCCTGGTGCTGTCTTTAGCGACTCACCCGTATAAAGACTGCCTGACCTGTGAAAGGACCGGCACCTGCGAACTGCAGGAAAAGTCCTATCAATACAAGGTGGACCTTCCCGAACAGCTGGACCGGGATGTGCCTGCCGAGGAAAAAGAGGACAACCCCTATATAGTTCGTGACGAAGAAAAGTGCATCCTGTGCGGACGCTGTGTCCAGGTCTGCCGCACCAATCCCGGCTGCGATGTTTATGAAATAGTCGGCAACGGGGTTAATACCAGGGTAGTGCCCTACAAAGATGGCAAGGAAGTCTCCATGGAAGAGGCGGGCTGCATTTTCTGCGGGCAGTGTGTCGATGTTTGCCCGGTAGCCGCCCTGACCGAGACCAGGCGGGCTTCAGCCGGCAGGGAATGGGAGCTGTCCCATGTCCCCGGAATCTGCCTGGAATGTTCACTGGGCTGTTCCCTGGAAAGGCAGGCTGCAGGTGATGAACTGATCAAGGTTACAGTGCCCGATGAGGGCGAAAAAGTAAGCTGGATTTGTCAGAAGGGCAAGTTCGGCACTCACAAGCCGGAAGCGGATCCTCTGGAAGGACCGATGCAGCTTGAGGGCGGCAGCTACAAAGAAGTTGCCTATGATGACGCAGTCAAAAAGACCGCCCGGGCCCTGCTCGAGATCAAGGATAAATCCGGCCCCGAAGCCCTGGCTGTCCTTGCTTCTGGAAAGCAGAGCAACGAGGAAAGCTACCTGCTCCAGAAACTGGCCCGTTCAATACTGGGCACAGCCAACGTCGATCTCGGCGTTGAAAAAGCCTGGGGTCAGGCGTACCAGAGTATGTATAAGATCACGGGCCCCGGTGTTTGCGGACCCACACCGGCTACTATGCAGGATTGCGATGCCATCATCGTAATCGGAACCGGGTTGGAAGAAAGCCATCCGGTGGCCGCATTTGCCGTCCAGCAGGCCGGTCGTTTCGGCGACTCTGTGGTAGTGCGCGTCGGTGAGGAAAAAGATCGTAAGAGCGTCTGGAATGAAATCTATATCGACTGCAAGCCCGGCGCGGAGGCCGCCGTGCTTAAGGGAATTACGGCTTCTCTGCGGGGCGAAGACACATCAAAACCGGCCAAAGAAGCGGGAACTACAGTCGAAAAACTGACATCAGCCGCCGAGCAGGTGGCGAAAATGAACAGCTGCACCGTCGTCGCTTCTTCCTTCTTCGAGAATGCCGACGATGCTAAAATAGAGGCCCTGCTGGAAATGGCCCGGGCCGGTGGGCAGCTTGATTTCGGCCGGAGCGATCTTTTGCTCCTATCGCGCTACAGCAATGCCGCCGGCGCCATTGTTCTCGGCGGATCAGCCTCTTTCGGTCCCGGGTTTGTCGCCCTTAACGGTAAGGGCGGTTTAAGCCGCGAGGAAGTAGTTTCTGCCGCCCGGGACGGCAAGGTTAAAGGAGCCTTCGTGTTCGGAGCCGGATTTGACGGTTCCAGGCCGGACGGCCTCGACTTCCTGGCTGTTTCATGCGCCGATCGCAGTGATGCGCCCGGTAACAGCGACGTGGTTATTCCCGCCCAGCTGCCGGAGCAAAAAACCGGCACTTTTACCAACTCTTCAGGTCAGACCTGTGTCAACGGAGCAGCCCTGAAATCCGGGCCGGAGCGGCCCCAGGACTGGAAGTTGATCTGTGATCTGGCTGAAGCGATGGGCGAAAAATGGAATTATTCTTCCCTGGATGACGTGCGGGAAGAAATGCAGGGTTTGATAACCGGTTAAATAATGCCGTTTTTATGAAGAGCGGTATTAACCGGGCCCGGATCAAGATCTGGAAACCGGGAGGTAAACAAATAAAGCGCCCGGCTGTCTCTGGTAAAAGCTACATCCTGGCAGCCGGGTGCTGCCTGTAAATAATATGAAAAATCAATTGCCGGTTTTTACAGTTTCTGAAATTACCCGTTACGTGAAAAGCCTGATCCAGAGCGATCCGCGCCTGCGCGGCTTATGGGTCACCGGCGAAATATCCAACTTTAAGCACCACCGTTCCGGTCACATGTACTTCACCGTAAAAGACAGTTCATCTTCGCTGCGCTGCGTTTTTTTTCGAGGCGACAATATAAAATGCATTTTCGAGCCCACGGACGGGATGGAAGTAATCCTCTACGGCAACCTTTCCGTTTATGAACCGGGGGGGCAGTACCAGCTCTACGTGCAGGAGATGCAGCCGGCCGGGATGGGTTCTCTTTATGTCGCCTTTGAGCAGTTGAAAGAAAAGCTGGCTCAAGAAGGTCTCTTCCGGCCTGAAAACAAAAAAGAAATACCGCGTCTTCCCGGGAAAATTGGCATCATTACCTCGCCAAGCGGCGCGGCCCTTCAGGATATCATGACCACAATTAAAAAGCGGTTTCCCCATGTCCACCTGCTGGTAGTCGAAAGCCTGGTCCAGGGCCCCGGCGCTGCAGCTGATATTGTCAGGGGGCTCGATTTATTAAATAAAAAAGCTGATATTGACTTAATTATACTGACCCGGGGAGGCGGTTCGCTGGAAGATCTGTGGCCATTTAATGAAGAAGTAGTGGCCCGGGCCATTCACAGATCAGTTAAACCGGTTATCTCTGCGGTAGGGCATGAAACGGATTTTACCATCGCTGACTTTGCCGCCGACTTGCGGGCCCATACTCCGACCGAAGCGGCCGCGGCTGCGGTCCCTGTTTACGACGAACTGCTAACTGAAATTGATCAGCTCCGCAACAGGGCCGGGTTGGCCCTCAGGAACCGGACTTTGCAGGAAAAACAGCGCCTCGATCACGTTGTCAGCGAACGTTTCTTTCGCCGCCCGCTGGACAGGATCAAAACAACTAAAACAGTCCTTAATGATACTGAAGCCAGGTTAAAGCGGGAAATAGTGCGCTTTTTGCAGTTGAAAGGGATCCGGTTAACGGCCCTGATTGATAAACTGGAAAGCTACAGCCCGCTGAAAGTAATGAACCGCGGTTATACTTTTTGCCGCGACGAAGAAGGTCATATCATCCGTTCTGTTAAAGATATTAGTATCGGACAGCTTCTGCGCCTGAGCCTGAAAGACGGCCAGGCAAACTGCCGCGCCGAAAAGATCGAGGAGGGCTGCATCGTTGACGAATAAAAAAGAAACAAAAAAAATGGAAGAACTGACTTATGAAGAGGCCGTTCAGCGGCTCGAAGAAATTGTCGAACGCCTGGAAAATGCCGAGATACCGCTGGAAGAGTCGCTTTCGTCTTTCCAGGAAGGAATTAAGCTCTCCCGGTACTGCCGGGAAAAACTGGCTGAAATTGAATACAAGGTCGATTACTTATTAAAGGAAGAACAGCAGCAGGAACCTGATCCGCAAGGCCTCCAGGACGAACAAGGTCAGCCCGGCGGTGAAGATAAATGATCGCTATTGATCAATACCTTGCAGAGAAAAAAGAAACGGTTAATAAGGCACTGCAGGAGCGCCTGCCTGCTTCAGGGCCGGAGGCGGTTCGTAATGCGATGCGCTACAGTTTAGAGGCCGGTGGTAAAAGGCTGCGCCCGATCCTGACCCTGGCCGCAGCAGAGACTCTCGGCAAGGATGAAAAAGAGGTCATTGATATTGCCTGCGCCCTGGAGATGATCCATACCTATTCCCTGATCCACGACGATCTGCCGGCCATGGACGACAGTGATCTGAGACGGGGCAAACCAACCTGTCACAAGGTATACGGGGATGCCATGGCCGTTCTGGCCGGAGATGCCCTGCTGACCCTGGCCTTTGAAATTGTTGCCCGTTATGGCCTGAGGGCCGGGCAGGCCGAGAAGGCCGTCAAAATCGGATCAGAACTGGGCCGGGCGGCGGGCGTAAGCGGGATGATCGGCGGCCAGGTCCTGGATTTGGAGGCGGAAGGCGGCAAACCGTCCCTGGAGGAAATTGAGGCCATATCGGCTAAAAAAACAGGCGCCCTGTTGAGAGCTTCCGTCATCTGCGGCGCCGTAGCAGCCGACGCCGGCGAAAAAGAACTAAAACTTTTGGACCGCTATTCCTCCAGCCTGGGCACCGCCTTTCAGATTATCGACGATCTGCTGGATATTGAAAGTACTGCAGAAGAACTGGGCAAGCCGACAGGTGCGGACCGGGATCGCCTGAAAGCGACCTTCCCGGCTGTTTTAGGACCGGTAAAGGCCCGCTCAAAAGCCGAAGAACTTTATAACGAAGCCATTGCGGCCTTGGAAGGCCTGGAGCGGCCGGTGGAACTGCTTTCAGCCCTGGCCCGGAAACTGGTATTTAGAGACAGGTAAAAGCGGCCTTGAAGCGTCCGCGCAATGGCTCTAAAGGGATAGCTCCGCCTTACAGTTCAGGAGTTTGTTTCTGAAATATTGACCCGTTGTCTGCAAACGGAGGTTATGCTATGATATAGTTCCAAAGAAGGCATAAGTGGTGCAGTATTCTAGTTGGCGCCCCTTTCTGAAAACGGGCCTAAAAATCCGTTAAGGGCACATCGATGAAGTTCCTGGTGGTGGCTGCCGAAGCCCAGTCGGGAGCTGCTGCTGGGAGTTAAGAAGGAC
>Ga0207421_10001361_pt1 | contig 31547 bp, 30 predicted proteins | sample SodLakKL_010_SED_4_FD_187542 | JGI IMG/M metagenome (GOLD analysis project Ga0207421, IMG submission 187542) | Alkaline sediment microbial communities from Lake Tanatar, Kulunda Steppe, Russia - 8KL_010_SED (SPAdes) (version 2) | ecosystem: Environmental > Aquatic > Non-marine Saline and...
TTGAGCAGGTCCTGATAAACAAAGCGGACCTGCCTTTTTATTCGGGCATCAAGCTGATAACGGTCATCGGCCACCGGGGTAAAATATTTTTCCCGCAGGGCAGGTTCCACCCGCAGCAGGGCCTGATCATTATACACTGCCTGATGGGCCGCTTCCAGGATAAAACGATCGATATCAGTGGCCACGATCTGATAGCGATCACGGCTGATCCCCATCTCATTAATCAGCATGGCCACTGAATAGGGTTCGGAACCGTTGGAGCAGGCCGCACTCCAGATATTTACCTTCTCATTTTCCTGGAAGAGAAGTGGCAGAACCCTGGTTTCCAGGAATTTAAAGGAAGTGGGGTTGCGAAAAAATTCCGAGGTGTTGATGGTAAAATGCTTGACGAAGGCTTCTTTGAAATCTTTGTCCCCCCGGATGCGCTGGAGGCACTCCGAGAGATCTTCCACCTGGTGGCGGCGCATCAGGCTGTAAACCCGGCGCTCAACCCGGTTCAACTTGTAGGAATCGAGGCGCAGATCCAGTTCCCGGGCAACCTGATCTTTAAATTCAGAAAAAGTCATTTGCTGCTGCCTCCTTTCCGGGGAATAAACATGGTGGCGATGTAGGAGGGAATTTCCCGCAGGGGTAGGACAACGTCAGCCGCCCGGGCTTTAATGGCCGAGCGGGGCATCCCGAATACGGTGGAGGTTTTTTCATCCTGGGCCAGGGTTCTTCCCCCATTTTTTTTAACCTTGATCAGGCCGTCGCTCCCGTCCCTTCCCATCCCGGTCATAACCACCCCTATCAGATTTTCCTGGAATATTGGGGCCGCGGAGAGGAAGGTGTAGTCGGCGGCAGGCCGCACCCCCCACAGGGGCTTATTGCGGTTAAGCTTTACCTTCTTAGCAGAATTAACTGTCAGGTGATAATCCCCCGGGGCCAGGAGCACCTGCCCCGGGCGCAGGGCATCCCCGTCTCTGGCCTCGCTGACCGAGATCCGGGATCCCCGGTCCAGGCGGCTGGCCAGGGGGCCGGTAAAGGCCGCGGGCATATGCTGGACAATTATTACTGCGGCAGGTAGAGTGGGCGGAAAAAGGGGCATTATTTCCTGCAGGGCCCGGGGACCCCCGGAAGAGGCAGTAACAATAATTAACTTCAGGCCCTCCCGGAAGGGCTTCCAGGAGGGAGGAGTATCTTTTATTTCCTCCATTTCCTCGGGGACTGCTGTCTTGAAGGCAGTAGCAGCCCCTTTTATTTTTCTCAGGAATTCCTCCCGGACCTCATAGAGCTGGAGGGGGCTTTTGCCCTCTGGTTTGGGCAAAAAGTCAATGGCGCCCAGCTCCAGGGCCTGCAGGGTTACCCGGGCCCCCTCCCTGGTATGGCTGGAGATCATTATAACCGGCCGGGGATCGGTGTCCATGATTTCCCGCAGGGTGGAAATCCCATCCCGAACGGGCATTTCATAATCCAGGGTGATGACGTCCGGTTTTTGAGCCGCAATTTTATCCAGGGCTTCCCGGCCGTTTTGGGCTTCCCCCACCAGTTCCAGGTCGGGGTCGCTGTTGATAAAGTCGCTGAGAATATGGCGGATAAAAGGGGAATCATCCGCGATTAAAACTTTAATTTTTTTGGACATGGCAGGCGTTACCTCCTGGAATTCGTGATCGTGCGGTTCAATCCGGCAGGAATTTGCCGGTGGGAATTGAATACTTTAAACTGGAGGTGAATGAATTTGTCACTAACAATCTGTCCACTGGCCAGTGGGAGCAGTGGTAATGCCATTTACATAGGCGATGATAAGAACAGGATATTAATAGATTGCGGTTTAAGCGGGAAGAGGATTGAAGAACTGCTGCAGTCCCGGGATCTTGCCTGTCCCGACCTGGACGGCATAATTCTGACCCACGAACACACCGATCATATTAAGGGAGCGGGAGTAATGGCCCGCCGCTGGGGCCTTCCAGTATATACCCGACCCGGAACCTGGAGTGCAGGGGGAGAAATCCTGGAGAATATTCCCTCTGGGCAGCAGAAACTTCTTCTCTCGGGTCTCTCCTTTGGCCGGCTGGAAATTGACTATTTCCCCCTATCCCACGATGCCCGGGAACCGGTAGGCCTCCTGGTGCGGCGGGGTTCCAGGCAGGTGGCCCTGATCACCGACCTGGGGGAAAGCAACCCGGGCCTGGAAGAAAAAATTTATGGCTCCGATGCCCTGATTATTGAGGCCAATCACGATCCGGATATGCTGGCCACCGGGCCCTATCCTCAATTTCTCCAGGAGAGGATTAGAAGCCCCCGGGGTCATCTTTCCAATGATGACTGTGGTTTTCTCCTCAGCCGGGTGCTCAATTCGCAGCAGGTGCAGGTTTACCTGGCCCACCTGAGCCAGGACAATAATGATCCTTCCATTGCCCGGATAACGGTGGAAAATATTCTGCGGGAGCAGGGAGTTGATGCCGGAGTAGATCTCCAGGTTGCGGAGAGAAATTGTGCCAGCCGCCCATCTGTGTTATTATAATATCCTCCCGGGACAGGAATTAATTGTCTCTGCAACCAACAGATAAAATATTCGTAATTAATCTGGATTTGCCTGCACAGAAAAAATGATTTTCCTGCTTTTTCTTAAATAATCTGCTGCTGGGCTGAGCCGTACTGTCTGTCAGTCTGGGGCCCCGCCCTCAGAAAGAAGGGGCAGGGGCGAGTTAATGGTTTTTTGTTTAGGCGGTTTTCCATAAAATAAGGAGGTGGCATAATGGCAAAAAACAGATCAATCCTGGCTTTTGTCGTGATAATGGTGGTTTTCCTCCTGGTTGGGGGCGGCCTGACCCTTTATGTTTTACCGGAACTGGCCAGGGTGGATGAAACAGTCAGCAACAATGAAATTAATAATAACGAGATTAATTCCGATAACAATAACAGCAATAATAATGATAATTCTCCCGAGCCCGAGGTGCTGCAGCCCGATAATGAAGAGGAGCTGGCCCGCCATCCCGCCCTGGAAAAAGATCTGGTCGAAATTATTGAAGGGGTGGCGCCGGCAGTAGTTAAAATTACAACCCTGCGGGAACAGGTGGGCTATGACTTTTTCATGCGCCAGTTTCGCCAGGAGGTTCCCGGCGAAGGTTCGGGAGTGGTATTTGATGAAGAGGGCTATATTCTGACCAATAATCACGTGGTAGAAGGGGCTTCGGAGATATCAGTTGTTTTCCCTGGAGAAAATGAGCGGGAATTTACCGGGGAAGTTATCGGCGGAGACCCGGTTACGGACCTGGCCATTGTTAAGATTGAACCTGAAGGGGAAATTCCCACCGCTCCCCTGGGGGATTCTGATAAACTGCGGGCAGGAGAAGTGGCCATAGCCATCGGCAATCCCTTCGGTCTATCCAATTCGGTTACCGTGGGCGTGATCAGTGCCCTGGGTCGCAGTATTCCCCTGCAGGAGGGAACAGAACTGACCAATATTATTCAGACCGATGCAGCCATTAACCCGGGGAACAGTGGTGGAGCGCTGATCAACGGTCGGGGTGAGGTAATCGGTATTAATACCGCCATTATCCGCGGAGCCCAGGGAATTGGATTTGCCATACCCATTAATGATGCTAAAGAAATTGCCTGTGAGCTCCAGGAACATGGCTATATTGAACGGCCCTGGCTGGGAATAATGGGGGGGACCCTGAACCCGGCCATAGTTCGGGAATATGATCTGCCGGTAGATAAAGGTGTCCTGATTGTGGAGGTAATGGAAAACAGCCCTGCTTATCAGGCCGATCTCCGCCCCGATGATATTATTACCGAGGTTAATGGTGAACCCCTGCACAGCATTGAAGAGCTGATCCAGGATATTCAAAAACGGGAGCTGGATGAAGAACTGAGCCTGACCATTTACCGGGATCAGGAACAAATTACCGTTGATGTTCAGCTGGAACCCCGGCCCCAGGATTAAAAGGTGTTGCGGATCAGGATCCTGGCCGTGGGTCGGATTAAAGAACAGTATTTGAAAGAAGGCACCTTAGAATTTCAGAAGAGACTGCAGCCTTACTGCCGCCTGGAGGTGGTGGAGGTGGATCCCGCCTCCTCCCTGCCCGGACGTCCCCGGACAGCAGACCTGGAAAAAGCCCGCCAGGCCGAGGGGCAGCGCCTTTTACAGGCCCTGGATCCCGATTATTACAACATTGCCCTGGATGAAAGGGGTCGGATGCTGGATTCCCCCAATTTTTCCCGGTCACTGAGCCGGCTGCAGAACCGGGGGCGCAATAAAGTCTGCTTCATAATCGGGGGTGCATTCGGGCTGAGTGAAATGGTTCGAGAAAAGGCTAGTTATCTGCTGGCTTTTTCCCGGATGACCTTCACCCATGAAATGATGCGGTTGATTTTGCTGGAACAGGTTTATCGGGCTTTTAAAATAATGAACTCCGAGCCCTATCACTATTAAAGTCCGATGAATGAATTCATTTTTCCCCTTTTTGGGGACAGCAGGACCTGTTCCTGCTCTTAAGATAATTAACGGTTAAAAAAGACATTTTATTAAAAGGAATTATTAAAAAAGCACAGAATACCTTAATCTACGAGAATTTTTTGAGAATTTTTTGACCAGGTGGAGTGATTTCAGTGCGCAGAATACCGGTGTGGGCCCTGAAACCGGGGATGATTGTTGACCGTCCGGTCTATGATATCAACGGCGGTCTCCTGATTAACCGGGGTCGGGTTCTCAAAAAAGAATATATTCACCGGTTGAAAAGAATGGATATTTCATTCCTCTATATCCGGGACAGTTTCATCCCCGACGTTGATATCGAGGATGTCATTCTTGACGAAACCCGGAACCGGGCTATTTCCGTGGCCCGGTCTGTCCTGGAGGAAGCCTTCCGCGAGCAGCCGAGCAAAAACAGCCTGAATCTGATCATGGAAAAAAGTAATTTTGGGGATGTTGTTGACGATATAATTGATCAGCTCCTGGGTGCCAATGATCTCATGGTCAATATGGCTGATATCCGCAGCACCGATAACTATACCTTTGCCCACTCGGTAAATGTGGCGGTGCTGGCCCTTACTACAGCCATATCCCTGGGGGGTTACGGTCGGTCCAAACTGCGGCATATTGGAAGCGGTTCCCTGCTCCACGACCTGGGGAAAATAAAAATACCCCTGGAAATATTGAACAAGGAGGGGCCGCTGGAAGAAGAAGAATTTGAGATTGTGCAGGAGCATCCCCTGAGCGGATATGAAATAGTATCCCAAAAAGATATTTTGGAGGATGCTGCCAGGGATATTATCCTCCAGCACCACGAGCGCAATGACGGCAACGGCTACCCGAAACAGATGATAGAAGAAGAAATCAACCCCCTGGCCAAAATGGTGGCCATATCTGATGTTTATGATGCCCTGACCTCAGATCGGCCTTATCGGGAGGGTTTTCTGCCCCACGAAGCCATGGACCTGATGGAAATCAAGGGTGATGAATTTGATATCGATATGCTCCGGGCCCTGTTCCACCATGTTGCCGCCTATCCGGTGGGCACCTTTGTGGAATTGAGCTCCGGGGAACTGGGAGTCGTGGTTAAGAATAAAGCGGGGTATCCCCGCCATCCCCGGGTGCGGATTTTCTTTGTGGGGGAGGATAAAGAACGGGTCCAGCCCTATGAAGTAAATCTAAGGGGCAAAGTGGATCAAACAGTAGTCCGGGCTTTGAAGGAAGATGAAGTTAATAAAATCCCCGGGGCCCAGGCCATGATCAGCGGGGAAAGATAAAAAACAGGAAGAATATAATGAGAAAAAATAGGGCTTCCGGGCTCTATTTTTTTTATCAGGGAGGGAAGAAATGAAAGAGCCTTATCGTTACCTGGAAATGACCATGGATGAACTGGATCAACTGGAACGGGAGCGGACCATATTCCTCATGGTTTTAAGTCCCATTGAGGCCCACGGGCCGCACCTGCCCCTGGGGGCAGATATTGTCCTGGGAGAAAAGGTGCAGCAGCAGCACCTGGAAATAATACAGGAGGATTTCCCCTCCTATCAGCCGGTGCTGATGCCCCACCTGCCCCTGGGGGCCGATGCCCTGCCCCGGCCCGGATCACTTGGGGTAAGCGGATCCCACCTGGGCCGCATCCTGGAAAGCTGGGGCCGGGAGCTGGCCGGCATGGGTTTCAAATACCTGCTGCTGGCAGATAATCACGGGGGACCCCGCCACCTGCTGGCCTGTGAAAAGGCGGCCCGCCGCCTTTATCGGAAACATAATTTTTACCTGCTCAATCCCTTTTCCCGGGAATTCAGCCTGATGATGGCCGGTGACCACCAATTTTTGCAGCAGAGCGGTCTGCAGCCCGGTCAATGCGGGGATATAGATGACCTGCATGCGGGCACCAATGAAACCTCCCTGCTTCTGGAGGCCCAGGCAGAACAGGTGCAGGATATTTATCGCGAATTACCACCCAATTCTGCTCCTCCTCCCGGGGGGATATTTGTTTTCCTGGCCGGTTTGTTCCGAATATTGGGGCGGAAGCGCCTGGCGGGGGAAATTAAAAACCTGGGCCGAATTGCTGCCTGGGCGGGAGATTCCCGGATCCCCTCCTATATTGGCTGTCCGGCTCGGGCCCAGGCTGAAGCAGGCCGGGCCATGCTGGAAGCCCGCAGAACAGTGGCCCGGGAAATTATCGGGTCCGCCCTGGAGGGTAAAGAAGTGTCACTGCGGCCTCCACTCTGGCCCCTGCATATTTTGAGCCGCCTGCCCTGAGACAATAAATTACCCCGGGTGCAGTAGAGGGGTGAAAACCCCCTGCCCGGGATAAAAGAACAGGAGGATATATAATGGCTGACAGCAGTAATGTCCTATTGCTCCTGCCCCGCAAAGAGCAGGAAAAAGAGGAAATATACCGGGAAAAAATAATTGCCGATTCGGATGTGGATCCCACCTTTGCCTACAGGCCGGAAGAGGTCTCCCATCCGGAAAATTATGAAGTTGTGGTGTCTTTTTTTTACCCCTGGTTTTATGAACTGCTGCCCCGGATGAAAAACCTGCGCTGGATCCATTTTCTCAGTGCGGGGGTTGATACTCTATGGGAATGGGGGCTGCAGGACAGGAATATGATTTTCAGCAATTCCTCGGGCGTTCATGCCGGGCCCATTTCCGATCATGTTCTGGGCCAGGTCCTCTATTTTTCCCGCAGACTGGGAACTTTTACCCGGCAGCAGCAGCAGAAAAACTGGCAGCGCCACGGACTGGAAGAACTGGAGGATCAGGTGCTGGGCATCCTGGGACTGGGTGCCATTGGCCGGGCCTGTGCCCGTAAAGCCCGGGCCATGGGCATGCGGGTCCTGGGCTCCGCCAGCGGGCCCCGCCCGGTGGAGGGAGTGGAGGAAGTGGGAGGACCCGAAATTATGCCCCGCATCCTGGCCGAAAGTGATTATCTGGTAATTGCGCTGCCCCTGACCTCCCGCACCCGGGGGCTTCTGGGTCAAGAAGAACTGCAGTTGATGAAAAGAAATGCAGTTTTAATCAATATTGCCCGGGGAGAAATAATTGACGAGGAAGCCCTGATTGAGTGCCTGCAGCAGGGAAATATTAAAGGAGCGGGCCTGGATGTCTTCGCCCGGGAACCCCTGCCTTCGGATTCTCCCCTGTGGGACATGGAAAATGTTTTTATCACTCCTCATGTTGCGGGCAGCACTCCCCGCTATATGGAGCGAGCCCTGGCTATATTCCTGGAAAACTGGAAGGCCTACCGCGAGGGCCGGACACTGCCCCAGCAGGTAGACCTGGAAAAGGGCTATTAATAACAAAAGCAGGGGTGGCAGCACCCCTGCTTTGTGCTTTTTCTAAAGTTCCAGAAGCTCATCCAGACGGGCCTTGTTAAACCCGACAATTACATTTTTACCAACGGTAATTACCGGCACACCGGTTTGACCGGAAGAACTGACCATTTCCTGGTACTTATCCGGGTTTTCCGCGACATTAAATTCGGCAAAATTGACACCCTGACTCTGGAGATATTCCTTGGCTTTTATACACCAGGGACAGGTCGGGGTTGAATAAATAACCACTTGCTTGGACATGGGATCACCTCGCTGAGAACAAAACTCATTATTTTTAATATGCATTATACTCTCCTCCTTTTTTTTTGTCAAATTAGTTTTTTTCCAGGGGATAACTGGGGTTGGTTGCAAACAATACTTTTCCCCGAGTTTCCAGAACTTTTTTGGGATCCAGGATAATGGAGGATATTTTTAGGAAAAAAATAATCCGAATAATGCCTGTTAGATATCACCCAGGGCTGCCCTCCCCTCGCCTATACCAGCCTGGATCTGCTGAGTAGCAGGAAAAGAAATGCACCCGAGGAGGTGGCCTGTTCAGGAATAATGCCATTGCCCCTCAGGGCCTCGCTTTGTTTTCTTTGAACAAAATAAAATATATGGGGCTAATATTTCTTTTAGCATTGATATGTTGTGGCATAAAGCATATTTGACTATATATAGAGAGATAATATCTCTGTGAACTGGTTTTACGGATCTCAGATTTTTTTGGCCTCTGAACCCCACCATTATCTCTTCCCAGATTATTATGGTCAGGCCAATTTCTTGTTAAGATAATACTCAATAAATTTATTGACAAATATATTGATTTATATTAAGCTATCTTTACAACAAAGTTCTAAAATGCTGCTGTGTTCAGGAGGGAATAGCTATGGGAAACCATGTTTTAAACAAGAACCTTTTAAAGTCAATGGTGCCAATTTCTCGTTTTAACCGGGGGGAAGCAGGGAAAATATTCCAAGAAGTTAACGAGGAGGGGATCAAGGTAGTGTTGAAAAACAATGCTCCTGCCTGCGTTATATTATCCCCCGATGTTTATGAAGAAATTCAGGAAGCTCTGGAGAATTACCGGCTGTTGCTTGAGGCAGAAAAACGTATGGAAAGAGCCCGGGAAGATGATTTTGTTGCTGAAGAAGAAGCAATTAAGGAACTGGAAATTAGCGAAGAAGAAATTGAAGATACCAATCTGGATGGTTGATAATGTGGAAAATAGTATATCATAAAGAAGCTCTGGTAGAACTAAAAAAGCTGGATAAAAGCCAGCGGGTGGAAGTGGTAAAAAAAATTAAGCAGGTGGCCAAAAACCCCTTGCCCAGAAGCGAAGATGGTTATGGGGATCTGACTGGTAGTAAAGGTGGGACCAAACTAAGCGGTTTTTTTAAGATTAAGTTCCAAAAATCCGGCCTCAGGGTAGTCTATAAAGTGGTTCGAAATAATAATGAAATGCAGATTATTGTTGTTTCTGCCCGGGAAGATGATGAAGTTTATCAAATTGCCTGGAAACGCAGACAAAAAGGCTGAGGTATTTTCTGGAAGTAGCCTGTCATGCACGACAAGCTGTGTATTAGAACCACAAATTCCAGTCCTGGACATTTCAGTTACATTCATCGGTAAATTTGCCGGGGCATCTGTCGGATTGATAGAATCTGGCCTGGGCCCTTACATTCAAATTAAGAATCACAATAAATTATGGATATGCCTTTGCAGATTACGGAAAATAAGGTAAAATATAGAGGTCGGGAAAAAGAGCATCTGATCCAGAGCAGGAAAATTCAGGTTCAAGAGGAATTAAACAATAAAATCCGGCCGGGAGGTGGAACTAATGCAAAAATGGGAATGTACCCTGTGCGGGTATGTCTATGAACCCGAACAGGGAGATCCAGATAACGGGGTTGATCCCGGGACTCCCTGGGAAGAGGTCCCTGAAGACTGGGTTTGCCCTCTTTGTGGAGCCACTAAAGACTTATTCGAACCACTATAAAAAAACGGAGGTATTAATTGATGAGTAAACTAAAAGGAACCAGGACGGAGAAAAATCTATGGACTGCCTTTGCTGGTGAATCCCAGGCCCGCAGCAAGTATACTTATTTTGCCCAGCAGGCCCGCAAAGAAGGCTATCCAACTATTGCCGGTGTTTTCATGGAAACCGCAGAGCATGAACTGCAGCATGCCAAGAGGCTCTTTAAATTCCTGGATGGTATCGGTGATACCCCAACCAATCTACAGGCCGCTGCTGACGGAGAAAATTATGAGTACAGTACAATGTATAAGGAGTTTGCTGAAACTGCCCGGGAAGAGGGCTTTAATGAAATTGCCGAAGCTATGGAAGCAATTGCCCGCTCCGAGGTAGGGCACGAAGAGCGCTACCTGATGTACCTGGAAAAAATCAAACAGAACCGGATGTTTTCCTCGGAAGAATCCCAGATGTGGCGCTGCACTAACTGTGGCTACCTGCATGAGGGCAATGAAGGACCTGAATTATGCCCGGCCTGTGCCCACGGCCAGCAGTTTTTCCAGCCCTATAATGAAGTTCGCTAAAGGCCCCTGCGGGGGTCTTTTTTTTGGGAAAAAATCTTCTGGAAAACTATTGACATTTATTAAATAAGGCCTTATATTGGGATTATAACGAATGAATGGCGGTGAAGGGGCCTTGAAAAGAATAATGAACAATTTTCGGCTTAATGCTCGATTATCCTCTCAGATTAATCATAACTTTAAAGTCGATGCCCTGTCGGCTTCTTTTTTTGCCCTGGCCGGGGGTGCTTTATATCCCTTTGTCGCAGCTATTGCTATCAATATGGGAGCAGGAGCCCTGGGGGTTGGTCTCCTGGTGGCCGCACCCTTTGCCGCCCAGCTCTTTACCATCTACTGGGGCCACCTGTGCCAGGGGCGGCAGAAATTGCCCTTCATAATTTATCCAGGAATTGCGGCCCGGCTCCTCCTGCTGCCCCTGGTCCTGGTTAATTCCCCCGCAGTTTTTATTACTCTTATCATACTCCACCACGGGCTCCTGGCTATTACCTGGCCTGCCTTTACCAGCCTGGTGCAGAAGATGTACCCTATGGCCAGAAGGGGCCGTTTAATGGGGCTGGTTAAGTTTGTTTTCGGCATATTCAATATCCTGGCCATTGCAGTGGCGGGGCGCAGTTTGGATCTCCTGGGGCACCCCCCGGTTATATTAGTGGGGGTAGCAGCAGGAATCACCGCCACCCTTATTTTCCGGAGGATTAGGGAGCCGGAGGAGGAAAAAGAAACCGCAATCTGTCGGCGCTTTTCTCCCGGGGAGAGCCTGCGGCAGCTTCGGCAATTTCCCGCCCTGGCCTGGTTCATTGTCGGGATGAGCTTTCTGGAGATAGGAAAGTTCATGCTGCAGCCCTTTCTGCCCCTGTACTGGTTGAATGAACTGGGCCTTTCTCAGAGCAACATCGGCAGTATTGCCATCGTGGTCACCCTGTTCTGGTTTTTATCTTCTCCCCTCTGGGGAGCCCTGGTGGACCGCTTCCACCCGGTGGGGGTGGTAATGGCTGCCGGGGGTCTTTATTGCCTATTACCCCTGCTTTACCTCGGAAATCCGGGACTGGCAGGCGTCCTGGTAGGGGCTGCCCTTACCGGCCTGGGACTCGCTGCTTATGAAGTGGGCTGGAGCAATAATCTGCTGGGAATGGCCGGCCGGCAGAGCGGTAAATTTATAGGCCTGTACCTGTCTTTAGTGGGCCTGCGGGGGCTTTTGTCTCCTCTGCTGGCTTCGGTAATTCTGGGAGGGGGTCAGGCAGTTCTGCTCCTGATCCTGGCCGCCCTTTTTATCCTGGCTTCTTTCCCGGCCTTAATCCATTCTTACCGGCTGGGGGTTCGGGGTCGGAAAAAGGAAACCCCCGAGGTAGTGGCAGTAAAAATAGCGCAGTAAGAAGGGCCGGCGCTCCCGGAGCACCGGTTTTTCCCTTTTCGGGCCCGAATTTTCCCCCGGGTTTTTTGCGGGGGATGGGATCTTTTCTTTCAGCAGGCAGGAAAAGAAGGGTCGAAAAGGAAACAACAATATAGGGGCGGGAGAAATTGTTTTCTGGCCTGGCAAAAGCGATAGAACTTTTTTTGAGGTGATGCTGTTGATCAAGCAGGGTCAAGAAATTCTTAAAGAGACGGCAATGGCCATTTTACCTATTACCTTTTTTGTGATATTTTTGCAGCTCTTTTTCCTGGAGTTGCCCCTGGCTACCCTGGGGCGCTTTTTAGGAGGGGTGGCTTTAGTGGCCGCGGGGCTTTTTCTGTTTCTGCTGGGAGTCCGGGTCGGGCTCCTGGCCCTGGGAGAAATGGTGGGTTCAGAAATGCTCCAGAGGGGCAATATTTTTACTATCCTGTTAATCACCTTTGCCCTGGGAGTGGCCGTAACTGTTGCTGAGCCCGGGGTTCAGGTCCTGGCCCTGAACGTGGACACGGCAACCGGGGGAGAGATCAGCCATACCCTCCTGGTAGGGGTGGTGGGGCTGAGCCTGGGTATTTTCATGGCCCTGGCGGTCCTGCGCATTTTCCTGGGGATCAGCATGGGCTATATCCTGGCCATCGGCTATACGGTGATTATTATCCTTTCATTTTTTGTCCCGGCTCATTTTGTTCCCATTTCCTTTGATGCCGGGGGTGTAACAACCGGTCCCATGACGGTCCCCTTTATTCTATCCATTGGACTGGGTGTAACCTCCGTTCTGCCCCGCCGCTCTACTGTGGGGGATAGCTTTGGGTTAATGGGGCTGGCTTCCCTGGGACCGGTCCTGGGATTGATGCTCCTGGGGGTGATGCAGGGGTGATTTTCCGTGAATTGTGGTCCATAACCGGGGAGGTAGTCCAGGCCCTCCTGCCCCTGGTGATTTTTTTCCTGTTGTTCCAGTTCTTTTATGCCCGGCGTCCCTGGAGCTTTGTTCGCCAGGTGCTTACCGGAACTGCCCTGGCGGCAGCAGGGTTGATTCTTTTCCTGCTGGGGGTGCAGGTGGGGTTTTTGCCCGCAGGCGAGGAGATGGGCGCGGCCCTGGCTGGCCTGGACCGACCTTTTTTGTTGATGGGCCTGGGTTTTGCTTTTGGTTTGCTGGCTACCATAGCCGAGCCGGCGGTCTGGGTGCTGTGTGGACAGGTAGAGAGAGCCTCCGGTGGTTACATTCCGGAAAAGCTGATCCTGATTGTGTTGTCCCTGGGAGTTGGGGTTTTTGTGGCCCTGGGGATGGGTCGGGTCAGCCTGGGCTGGCCCCTGTATTATCTCCTGCTGCCCGGCTATATTCTGGCAATTATTTTAATTTTTTTCTCCAACCCGACCTTTATTGCCGTTGCCTTTGATGCCGGGGCGGTGGTTACCGGGCCCATGATAGTTACCTTTGTCATGGCCCTGGTTCTGGGAGTGGCCGGGGCGATAGAGGGGCGGGATCCGGTTTTGGATGGCTTTGGTCTGGTGGCGATGGTAGCTTTAGCTCCCATTCTGGCAGTTTTAATCCTGGGTTTCTTTTTTAAGGAAAAGGAGTGAGCCTCGTGGAAGTAAAATTGAATTTTGATCTGATCGTAACCATAGTTAAAAAGGGTTGTGCTGAAAGGGTGGTGCGGGCTTCTAAAGAAGCCGGAGCCGAGGGAGGAACCGTTGTCCTGGCCCGGGGGACGGGGATTCACGAGCAGAAATCTATTCTGGGCATTCCCATCGAACCCGAAAAGGAAATGATCCTGACCCTGGTTCCCGAAGAAAGTACTGATCGCATTCTCAAGGCCATTATAACCGCGGGGGAACTGGAAAAGCCGGCCACGGGAATTGTCTTTGTTCTCGATGTGAAAAAAGTGGCGGGCATTGTCCACCTTATGGAAAACTGCTGAGCGGGGATGGTTTGCCCTGATTTTTCTTTAATGCGGCAGAGAAAGTCATGCCCAGTATTTCTGCGTATGTTAATGTCAATATAAAGTAAAGAGGGTTCAGGATAAAATATGGGCTCAAATTGGTTGAAAATGTCTAAAATGGTGAAGGAACTTCCGGTCAGGGCAAGAAATCATTATTGAGAGCAAAAAGAAATATGGTGATAATATGCGCCTGCTGGACCTGGTAGGGGACTATAACCTCCGTTCCCTGGCAATAATTGGTTTAACCAAAAATGTGGGTAAAACTGTAACCCTGAACAGTATTCTGGCCCAGGCTCTGAGTAGCGGACTGCGGGTGGGAATTGCCTCCATGGGCCGGGACGGGGAAAAAGAAGATATCCTGACCCGGCAGGATAAACCCAGAATTGAGGTGCAGCCCGGTAATCTGGTGGTAACAGCAGCCGATGCCCTCAAGGGCAGTCGGGCCCTGCTGCGACCCCTGGCCTCTACAGAAATATTCACCCCCCTGGGTGAAGTGTTTTTGTATGAAGTTCGCCGGGCTGGCAACGTGGAGCTGGTTGGTCCCCGGACCCAGAAACAGTTGAAAGCAGTGGTTGATATTCTCCTGGACCGCACCGACCTGGTTCTCCTGGATGGGGCTATCAACAGGGTTCTCTCCGCGTCCCCCTCGGTTTCGGATGGGACCATTGTTGCTACGGGAGCCTCCCTGAGCCGCAGCTACCACAATATTGTCAGGAAAACTGCTTTTCGCCTGGAAACCCTGCGCCTGCCACCCCTGGAGGAGCAATTTTTAATTGAGCGGGGGGAGGAGGAACTGGAGCATTCCCGGGCGGTGCTGCTGGGGAGGGATGGTCACTGGTATCCCCTGGAGTCCCCAACCAGTTTCGGACTGGGGCCCCGCCTGGAAACCCGCCTGGAGGAAGGCATTGAAAAAATATTCCTGGGGGGAGCCCTTACCGACGAGATATTAACCGCGGCATCGAATCCCGCTTTCCTGGAACAGGGCCGGATAGTAATTCGCGATGGAACCAAGGTTTTCGCTGACCCCATGCTGTGGAAAAGATTCCGGAGCAGGGGGGGGCGGGTTGAAGTTATGCGGGAGATAAAGGTGGTGGGTTTGACTGTCAATCCTATTGCTCCCGAGCATTATTTTTTTGACCCCGAAGAAATGATCGAGCACCTGGCCGAGGAGATAGGGGATCTTCCCATCGTGGATGTGGTGGCGGGTATCGGTTACCGGGGGCAGGAGAAACTTAGTCTGGCTTAGCCAGGAGGAGGTATGGGCCTTGGAGAAAAAACTGAACCTGGATGAAGAAAAAATTGGTAGAGCCCGACAGGCCGCAGCTTCCATAGCTGAAGGGATAATGGAAGATATACTGCCCCGGACTACAGTGGCAGTGGAGCGGGCCATTCTACGGCTTCTGGGAGTTGACGGCATCGATATTGCCGAAATTCCGCTGCCCAACGTGGTGGTAGAAAAAGTTCAGGAGGCCGGAGCACTGCCCTGTGGGGTGGCCCACTGGATGGGCCGGACCATCCTGGCCACGGGCAAGGACCCCCAGGAAATTGCCCGGGAGGTGTCCGAGGGCAACCTGGATATCCTGGATCAACCCCTCTACAGTGACGAGGAAATTCGTAGGGCCCTGGAACCCTATGTTCGCCAGGGACTGGAGTGGATCAGGGATCAAAGGCGCCGGCGGGATAAATTCCTGGAAACCCTGGGCACCGGCCCCCGGCCCCTGCTGTATGTGATCGTGGCTACCGGTGATATTTATGAAGATGCTCTCCAGGCCAAATCCGCAGCCGAACAGGGTGCTGATATCGTGGCCGTAATTCGTTCCACCGCCCAGAGTCTTTTAGATTATGTTCCCTACGGCGCCACCAGGGAGGGTTTTGGGGGCACCTTTGCCACCCAGGAAAATTTTCGAATAATGCGCCAGGCCCTGGACGAAGTCGGGGAAGAAATCGGCCGCTATATTTACCTGGTAAATTATTGCTCCGGGCTGGCCATGCCGGAAATTGCGGCCATGGGAGCCCTGGAAAGACTGGATATGATGCTCAATGATGCCATGTACGGGGTTCTATTCCGGGATATTAATATGCAGCGGACCTTTATTGATCAGCACTTTTCCCGCATGATCAATGGTTATGCCGGGATAATTATCAATACCGGGGAGGACAATTACCTGACCACCGCTGACCCTTTCGAGGCAGCTCATACCGTGCTGGCCTCCCAGTTCATGAATGAACAGCTGGGGCTGCGTTCGGGCCTGGTGGAAGAGCAGCTGGGCCTGGGGCACGCTTTTGAACTGGACCCTGACCGGGAAGATGGATGGCTATTGGAACTGGGACAGGCCCAGATGGCCCGGGAAATTTTCCCCCGGGCTCCCCTGAAATATATGCCGCCCACCCGCTACATGAGCGGTGATATTTTCCGAACCCACCTGGTGGATGGGATGTTTAACCTGGTGGGAGTGATTTCCGGACAGGAAATTCAGCTCCTGGGAATGCCGAGCGAGGCCATTCACACGCCCCACATCCATGATCGGGCTCTGGCCATTGATAATGCCCGCTATATTATGAACAATGCCCGCCACCTGGGTGAAGAAATATATTTCAAGCCCGGAGGAAAGATCCAGAAAAGGGCCTTCCAGGTGCTGGATGAAGCCCTGGAGCTCCTGGAGAAAATTGCAGAACTGGGCCTGCCCCGGGCTATAGATGAGGGGTGGTTCGCGGGTATATCCCGTTCTCCCCAGGGAGGCAAAGGACTGGAAGGGGTTGTGGATAAAGAAGAACACTATTTCAATCCTTTCCTGGAGGCAATGGCTGCAAAGAGGGAGGGAACTGGCCATGCAGATTGATGAAAAAAGGATCAGGGCTTATGGGGATACTTTTAATGATGGGCAGGTGCAGCTGAGTTTTTCTCTACCGGTGGAACACGGCCCCCGGGGTGATGAAGCCGCCCGCATTCTGGCAGGCCATATGGGCCTGGAGGAAGTGGAGGTGGCTTTTTCCCGGGACCTGGGCCAGGGCTTTTCCTACTATATCGTCTATGGCCGCTGCCCCTCCTATGTGGACCTGACCCAGATTCAGATAACCCAGGTTGAGGTAGAAGCCATGGATTATTATGAAATAAATCGCTTTATTGAAGAGAGAATGGGAAGACCCCTGGTGGTGGTTGGGGCCTGTACCGGAACCGATGCCCACACCGTGGGCCTGGACGCTATTATGAATATGAAAGGCTATGCCGGGGAATATGGCCTGGAAAGATACCCCCAGTTCGAAGCCTACAATATGGGGAGCCAGGTTCCCAATTCCCAGGTTATATCCCGGGCGGTGGAGGTAGAGGCCGACGTTATCCTGATTTCCCAGGTGGTAACCCAGAAAAATGTGCACCTGGAGAACCTGACCAACCTGGTGGAGCTCCTGGAAGCCGAAGGACTGCGGGAAAAATTCCTGCTGATTGTGGGCGGCCCCCGTATTTCCCACGAAATGGCCCTGGAACTGGGCTTTGATGCCGGCTTCGGTTCGGGAACCCTGCCCCCCCAGGTCGCCACCTATATTGCCCGGGAGATTTACCGCCGGCAGGGCAGCCAGAGCGGCCCCCCCGGTGAAAGATAAAGGAGGACTGAGGACTATGGAAAGCCTGATCCGGGTCCGGATGAGCCAGGCCGATGCCCATTATGGGGGCAACCTGGTGGATGGCGCCCGGCTGCTGCAGATGTTTGGTGATGTGGCCACGGAACTGTTGATTCGCAATGATGGTGATGAAGGGCTTTTTCTGACCTATGAGAACGTGGAGTTTAAAGCACCTGTTTATGCCGGGGACTACATCGAGGCCCGGGGAAAAATTATCAGGGTGGGCAATACCTCCCGCCAGATGGAATTCTGGGCCCAGAAAGTGATTGCCCCTGATCCGGAGGGTCAGCATGAATCGGCCGCCCGGGTTCTGGAGGAGCCGGAGCTGGTGGCCCGGGCCAGCGGGGTCTGCGTGGTGCCCCGGGAAAAACAGAGAAAAGGAGGTTGATTGCATGGACAAGCTGATTATTACCTGTGCGTTGAGCGGGGCTGAAACTACCAAAAAAGATAATCCCAACCTGCCCGTAACCCCGGAGGAACTGGCCCGGGAAGCGGAAAAGGCAGTGGAGGCCGGGGCCTCAATTATTCACCTGCATGTTCGCAAAGATGATGGCACTCCCACCATGGATCCGGAAATATTTGGCCGGGCCCGGGACCTTATTGCGGAGAAAACCGATGCCATCATCCAGTTCTCCACCGGAGGAGCGGTGGGCATGCCCCTGGAAGAAAGAATAGCCCCCCTGGACCTGCAGCCAGAAATGGCAACTCTAACTACCGGAACGGTTAACTTCGGCCGGGAGGTGTTCTACAATCCTCCCCCCTACATTGAAGCCCTGGCTACCAGAATGCAGGAGAAGGGCGTCAAGCCGGAAATTGAGGTTTTTGAGGCCGGGATGATAAAAAATGCCCTGTTTTTCGTACGACAGGGTCTCCTGGAAATGCCCCTGCACTTTGACCTGGTGATGGGAGTTCCCGGGGGCATCCCCGCGGAGGTTCGGGACCTGGTTTTCCTGGTTGAATCCCTGCCCCAGGGCAGCACCTGGAGTGTAGCGGGTATTGGCAGACACGAGCTCAACCTGGGAACTGTAGCCCTGATAATGGGCGGTCACGTCCGGGTTGGCTTTGAGGACAATATCTTCTATCACCGGGGAGTCCTGGCTGAGAGCAACGCCCAGCTGGTGGAGCGAATGGCCCGTCTGGCCGGGGAAGTAGGGCGGGAGGTTGCCCGTCCCGATGAAGCCCGGCAGATCCTCAAGATGGACAGAAGGAGGTAAAAGAAGATGCAGAAGATTGGAGTAATTGGCAGTGGAACCATGGGCGCTGGAATTGCCCAGATCCTGGCCCTGCGGGGCTATCAGGTTATTATGTTTGACATCAAGGATGATGTTATCCAGAAAAGCGTGGGCCGCATTGAAAAGCAGCTGCAGAAAAATGTGGATCGGGAGCGGTTGACTCCGGAAGAAAAAGATCGGACCCTGGCCCTGATCAGTGCCACAACCTCCATGATTGATATGCAGGAGGTAGACCTGATTATAGAGGCTGCAATTGAAGACCTGGAAATCAAGAAGAATATCTTTAATGAACTGGAAGGTATATGCGATCAGGAGGTAATATTTGCTACCAATACCTCCTCCCTGTCTATAACTGAACTGGCAGGAACCACCCGGCGCCCGGAAAAAGTTGTGGGTATGCACTTTTTTAACCCGGTGCCCGTGATGAAGCTGGTCGAAGTGGTAAAAGGGGAAAAAACCAGCTCCTCAACCGTCAACCTGATCAAGGAACTGGCCAAAAAACTGGATAAGAGGCCTATTGAAGTTCAGGACAGCCCGGGTTTTGTAGTCAACAGGCTCTTAATTCCCATGATTAATGAAGCAGCATTTCTCTACGGGGAACAGGTAGCCTCGGCGGAGGCCATCGATAAGGGGATGGAACTGGGAGCCAATCATCCCATCGGCCCCCTGGCCCTGGCCGACCTGATCGGTCTCGATGTCTGCCTGGCCATAATGAAATCCCTGCATGAGAGCCTGGGTCAGGACAAGTACCGACCCGCCCCGGTTCTCCAGGAGAAAGTAGAAAAAGGAGAACTGGGCCGCAAGAGCAAACAGGGCTTTTATTCTTACAGCTAAAAAAAACCCTGCCTTCTGGCAGGGTTTGCTGTTAATAGGAGCAGACCTGATTCTTCCCCTGGAACTTGGCCCGGTAGGTGGCTTTATCCGCCTGGCGGATCAGCTCCGCCGCGCTTCTTTTTTCCATCTCCTGGCTTTGCAGGGAGGACATCCCGACAGAAACGGTTAGCTGGTTTTTTGGCCCCGCTTCCTCCAGGGTTGCCCCGGCAATATTTTTCCGGATCCTTTCTCCTACCTGGCCGGCGGTTGCCGTAGAGGTGTCGGGGAGAATCACCGTGAACTCTTCTCCCCCGTAGCGGATGATCAGGTCATCTTCCCGTACTGATTGCTCCAGGAGACGGGCTATCCCCTGCAGGACCTGATCCCCCACCTGATGACCATAACTATCATTAACCTGCTTGAAATCATCAATGTCTATCATCAGCACAGACAGGTTTCGCTCATCCTGGGTGATCTCAGCCAGGTTTTCCTCGAACCAGTTTTCCAGGTAGCGCCGGTTGTAGAGGTTGGTGAGAGGGTCGATCATTGCCTTTTCCTTGCTTTCTTTGATCAATTCTTGATCCCGCAGGATAAAATAGACGCTGAGCAGGGGCAGGGAAACCAGGATGCCGCCGAGCATTCCCTCCTGCTGATAGACCAGCGCAAAAATTATCCCTATGGTATAATAAACGGGGATGATTTTGATTACATCCGTTATCAGGCTGGAATAAAAGAGGGAGAAAAACCGCCCCTGGCCCTGGAAAAACAGGGCCCCGCAGACCAGGGCATTGCTGAAAACGTCGAACAGGAAGAGAATTCCCACCATCAGGAAAAAATGTTCGCCCAGGGAATAATTATTGGGGAAGGCCCCGAATTCTTCAAAGGCATAACCGGCCAGGATCAGGCTGAGGGCCACCTGGCCAATATTAAAGGGTATGCGGGAATAGCGCCGGCGGCGTATTGAATGGAAGGTCAGGCCCGGGGTAATGGCGATAATGGCCGGAATGGGACCAAAAAGCAGAAAGGTTCCCATGGTAATGGGGAAGCTCAGGCTGAGGGACATGCCCGAGGGCAGGATAACCTGAAAAAAAGAAAAGCAAAGGTTTAGCAGGGTTAAAAAAATAATTTCCCAGATGGTTATCGGGGGCAGGGGCTGGGTCAGGATAAAAATTACTGCCAGCAGGCCCATTGCGGTCACTACCCCCAGGTAGATGTTAAAATATAGTTGATTGCCGGAGTTTTTTTCAGCATTCATCAGTCACAACTCGCTTATAAATTATTTAAAACCCCCCTATTTTCAGGAGGATAATTTTGGCCGGTCAATCCCCGCTATACTAAATCGGTCCGGGGGGATCTGGCCTGGAAAAAACCGGAACTGCCCGGGATTGAAATGGGGCTATGGGGCGGTAATTGGGGCAGCCCGGCTTTTCTTTTCTCCCACACCAATAATTATAGTTCTCTACAAAAATTAAATAACCTTTAATGAATTAATGTAATTGCAATGAAATGGGGGCAGGGAAAAACGTAATCCCTGCCGGGCAGGTAAATCTGCATTTGCCTTTACACCCGGAGATAAAGAATATATAATAAATTCTAAAAGCAAGCTGGAAATGCAGAGGAGGTCGGCAGTCAATGCCTTTTTTACACGATGTTCGAGCCAGGATAATTACCGTAATTCAGCACAGTCTTATCCCGGTTCTGCAAAAAAGAGAAGTGGAAGTTGACCCTGTTTTGAACCGGGTAGAGTTGGAAGAGCCCCGCCACCGGGAGCACGGCGATTTTGCCTGTAATATTGCCATGGCCATCAGCCGGGATTTAAAAACTTCCCCCCGGGAGATTGCAGGGGAGATTATAGAAAATTTGCCCCGGGAAGAAGCCCAAAAGGCCTGGATTGACCGCCTGGAAATTGCCGGTCCTGGTTTTATTAATATCTACCTGCAGCCAGACTGGCTGAAAGGTGTACTGCCGGCCATTGCTGCTGAAAAAGAGAGCTATGGAAAAGTGGATCGGGGTCAGGGGCAGAAGGTGCAGGTGGAATTTGTCAGCGCCAATCCCACCGGCCCTCTCCATGTCGGCCACAGCCGGGGGGCTGTAGTTGGGGATGTTCTGGGCAATGTCCTGCAGTTCTGCGGCTGCGAGGTGGAAAAAGAATTCTATATCAATAATGCCGGGCATCAAATGGAGCTCCTGGGCCGGTCAATTTATCTGCGGCTGCAGGAGGAACAGGGAAAAACAGTTGATTTCCCGGATAATGGTTATCGGGGAGAATATATCCGGGAAATGGCCCGGAAGATAATTGATAAGTATGGAGATGGCCTGGATCTTCATCCGCCCCGGGAAAGAGAGCTTTTGTGCCGGGAATTCGGCTATCAGGAACTATTGGGTCGGATGAAAGATGACCTTAAAGAACTGGGCATTAACTTTGACCGCTGGTTCAGCGAAAGAACCCTGTACGAAAAAAAGCGGGTAGAAGAAGCAGTTGCTCTTTTGCGCCGGGGCAAGTTCCTGTACGAGGAAGAGGGGGCCACCTGGTTTGTCAGCTCCCGGTTTGGCGATGATAAAGATCGGGTCCTGATCAAATCTGATGGCTCCTATACCTATTTTGCCGCGGATATTGCCTATCACCTGGATAAGTTGAAGCGGGGGTTTGACCTGATTATTGATGTGCTGGGGGCCGATCATCACGGTCATATTGCCCGCATGAAGGCTGCAGTGGAGGCTTTTGGCTATGATCGGGATATGCTGAAAATTTTGATTGTGCAGATTGTGACCCTGTGGCGGGGGGATGAAAAGGTCCCCATGTCCAAGCGGGCCGGAGAATTTGTAACAGTCAGCGACGTGGTCCGGGAAGTTGGCGTGGATGCTGCCCGCTATTTTTACCTGATGCGCAGTCCGGAAAGCCACATGGATTTTGACCTGGAACTGGCCCGGGAACAATCAACGAAAAACCCGGTCTATTACCTGCAGTATGCCCATGCCCGGATGATGAGCCTGTTTAAAAAAGCCCGGGAGCGGGAAATTGCCATACCCGCGCCGGATGAAGTGGATCTTAATCCCCTGGGTTCCGAGGAAGAACCCCTGCTGCGAGCTTTGATCCGCTTCCCGGAGGTGGTGGAAGAGAGCTTTGAAAACCTGTCTCCCCATGTCCTGACTGTTTACGGCCATGATCTGGCCGGAGCTTTTCACGCTTTCTATAATAAATGTCCCATTCTTACTGCTGAACCGGAGGTAAGGGAGGCCCGTCTGGCCCTGGTCAGCGGCACCCACCGGGTATTGAAAAATCTCCTGAAAATCCTGGGCATCAACGCCCCGGATCAAATGTAGGGAAAGGAGAGAAACTATGACCACCAGATATATTTTTGTTTTGGGGGGCGTTGTTTCAGCCCTGGGTAAAGGGATCACTGCGGCCTCCCTGGGCCGCATCCTGAAAAACCGGGGCATGAACGTTTCCATGCAGAAATTCGACCCCTATATTAACGTGGACCCGGGCACCATGAGCCCCTATCAACATGGAGAGGTTTTTGTTACCGAGGACGGAGCAGAAACGGACCTGGACCTGGGTCATTATGAGCGCTTTATTGATCGCAACCTGACCCAGAGCAACAATGTAACTGCGGGCCGAATTTATGCGGGGGTAATTTCCCGGGAACGGCGCGGGGATTACCTGGGAGCAACGGTGCAGACCATTCCCCACATTACCAATGATATTAAAGACCGAATAACCCGGGTGGGGCGGGAAACAGATGCTGATATTGTGATAACTGAAATTGGAGGGACTGTAGGGGATATTGAAGGATTACCCTTCCTGGAGGCCATCCGCCAGTTAAAGACTGACCTGGGCCGGGAAAATGTTCTCTATATTCACTGCACCCTGGTTCCTTTTCTTTCCACCGCTGCTGAACTCAAAACCAAACCGACCCAGCATTCGGTAAAAGAACTGCGCAGTATAGGTATTCAGCCGGATATAATAGTCTGCCGCAGCGACCGCCAGCTCAGCGAGGATGTGCGGGAAAAAATTGCTCTCTTCTGCGATATTGAAAAGAGGGCGGTAATTGAAGTAATAGATGCTGAAACCATTTATGAAGTGCCCCTTATCCTGGAAAAACAGAATCTTTCTGACCTGGTTCTGGAGAAACTGAAGATTGAAAGAGCCGAACCGGATATGCAGGGTTGGGCCAACATGGTGGAAAAAATAAAAAGCCTGCAGCAGGAGGAGCCGATTCGAATTGCTCTCGTGGGTAAATATGTGCAGCTCCCCGATGCCTATATTTCCATTACTGAGGCCCTGGAGCACGGAGGGCTGGCCGAAAACAGGGCTGTGGAAGTGGTCTGGGTCCAGGCCGAGGAACTGGAAAAAAATGATCCTGCTGATTTAATGGGAGAAGTGGGAGGCATATTGATTGCTCCCGGCTTTGGCACCCGGGGTATCGAGGGAAAAATTAAGGCTATTGGCTATGCCCGGGAACAGGAGGTGCCTATTCTGGGCATCTGTCTGGGCATGCAGTGCATGGTGGTTGAAGTGGCTCGCAACCTGGCCGGGCTTGCGGGGGCGCACAGTACCGAGTTTTCCGGGGGGACCCCCTATCCGGTAATTGACCTGTTACCGGAGCAACGCGGGGTAAATGAAAAAGGGGGAACCATGCGGCTGGGAATTTTCCCCTGTCGGGTAGAAGACGGGCATCAAACCCGGGAAATATATGGAAAAGACCTGGTTTATGAACGCCACCGCCACCGCTACGAGTTAAATAATGAATTTCGGGGAGACCTGGGACAGGCCGGTCTCCGGTTTTCCGGACTTTCTCCCGATGACCGACTGGTAGAAATAGTTGAATTAGCGGGCCATCCCTGGTTTATAGGCACCCAGTTTCACCCGGAATTCAAATCACGCCCTTATCACCCCCACCCCCTATTCCAGAGCTTTATCCGGGCTGCCGCAAAAAAACAGGATTGTTAGTATCCCCCCTTTACTTCTGATGGATAAGGGGTTTTTCAGGAGCCAACCTGAACCCTATCCGTTTATCCCCTGACATTTTTTTGGTTCGGGGAAGGAATTTTTCTCTCGCAAAAGAATTATATATAGATAGCAGGGGGGAAGTCAGATGCTGATCAATAAGGAGACGACCCTGTCCCTCAGGTGTCCTGCCTGCGGGATTTTAATGGCTGACTATGTCCATGCTTTCTCCTTTTCCGGCAACAGGCAGATGGATCTGGAATGTTCCTGTGGGCAGAAAAAGGCCTCCATATTCCGAGAGGATAATGACAATTATATTCTTGCTTTCCTCTGTGCGATATGTGAACAAGAGCATATTCTTTCTTATTCTGATGAGGAGATCTGGAGAAACATACCCAGGCCCCTTAAATGCCGGGAAGCGGGCATACAGGTGGGTAAGCTGGGCCCCCAAAAGGATCTGATTGGAAAGCTGGAAACCATTGCTGAACATATGCAGGGCGATGATTTTTTTATCAATCCCGGGCTGGTTTTGAATATTCTGGATCGGCTGCAGGGCCTGGCTATTGAAGGAAAACTCTTCTGTTATTGTGGAAGCCAGGAGGTTCATGTTGATCTGTTTGCGGATCGGATTAAGCTGATCTGCCAGGATTGTGCCGGCGAACTTTTAATTGCTGCGAGTCGGGAAGAAGACCTGGAAAACATTACGCGACGGAATGATATTGTCCTACCGGGTTATTCTGCTGAAGAAAAGAGAGGAGGAAGATTGTAAAAAAGCGGGAGAAAAAGGCATTACAGGGAGGAGATAGCCCTTGAAAAAGGGAAAAATTTTTCTACTTTTATGCATTCTGATCTTAATCATTACAGCCCAGCTGGTCTGGGCCGAAACAGAACCTGAATTCCAGATTTTCCAGCGGTTGAAGCTCTTCGAAAGGGAACCGGATGATTCCCTGGGACCGATAGATTTAAGGCATGAAGCCAGCTGGAACAATGGAGCCAGACTTGAAACCAGGATCAACCTGGAAGAAATTGCTGGCCGCGTCACCAGTGCAGTCCGTTTTAAGACCCATGAGGTGCAGCCGGGTGAGACACTCTGGGGTATTGCCCAGCAATATGGAGTTGATGTTGCGACACTGGCGGGTGTCAATCATGACATAGCCAATGTACATAACATCAGAGTTGGCGATGAAATTCGGGTAATCAATATTATAGGTACCATTCACGTTGTGGAAGAAGGAGATACCCTGGAGAGCATTGCCGAAGAATATGAGGTCAGCCCGGAAGAGATTCAGAGAGTTAATACTGAAGACCTTTCCACCCTTGAAGAAGGGCAGGAAGTGGTGATTCCAGGGGCCAGGCCTCCCGATTTTGCCCAAAGGGGAGGCACCCTGGATTCTTTTGTGTGGCCGGTTTCGGGTGGACGGATTTCCTCCCATTTCGGGCCCCGCTGGGGAGGTTTTCATGAAGGACTGGATATTGCGGTTCCCACGGGGACCCCGGTTCGGGCTTCCAGGGATGGCTGGGTTACCTTTTCCGGCTGGAACGGGGGCTATGGGAACGCTATAGATATAGATCATGGTGGAGGAGTTGTTACCCGTTATGCTCATAACAGCCGGCTTTTGGTAAGCCGGGGGACTTTTGTCCATCAGGGCCAGGTAATCGCCTATTCCGGAAATACCGGGACTTCGACCGGGCCCCATCTTCACTTTGAGATCAGGCTGGACGGGAACCCGCAAAATCCCATCCGCTACCTGCCTCCCCGCTGATGGCAGGGCTTTAAAAATGGAGCAGTTTACACCAGCCTCCAGGTGTGTTATAATGTCGGAGTTAATAGGACAAAAGGAGGCGGATCCCAGTGAAAAAAGAAATTCATCCTGAAGTAAAAGACATAACTATTACCTGCGCCTGCGGCGAAGTTTATAATACTCGCTCAACCAGTGAAGATCAGCGAGTGGAAATCTGCGCCAGCTGCCATCCCTTCTACACCGGCAAGCAGCGGACTGCAACCAAAGGCGGGCGGATTGAAAGGTTCCAGCGCAAATACGGCAAAAAAAGTGAATAAGGTTTCCCCGGCAGAGCGTTACAGGCTCTGCTTTCACTTTTAAAGGAGGAAAGGGGTTGTAACAGTGCATAAAATACCCAATTCAGGATGGGTCGAAGCAATTACCGGTTCCATGTACTGCGGCAAGAGCGAGGAGTTGATCCGCAGGGTCCGTCGGGCGGAGATTGCCCGGCAGAAGGTCCAGGTGTTTAAACCCCTGATTGATGACCGCTATCAGTGCGACCGGGTGACTTCCCACGATGGCAACCGGGTCCAGGCAGTCCCTATCGATGATCCCCAGGAACTTTTGGAACTGCTGGATGAAGATACCGACGTGGTGGCTATAGATGAAGTTCAATTTTTCAACGAAGAACTGCCCGGGGTTTGCGAGGCCCTGGCTGACCGGGGCCTGCGGGTTATCGTGGCCGGACTGGACCGGGATTTTCGAGGCGAACCTTTTGGACCGGTCCCCCAGATCCTGGCCCTGGCTGAATTTGTGGAAAAATTACATGCTATCTGCATGCAGTGCAGCAACCCAGCCAGTCGAACCCAGCGCCTGATCAATGGAGTCCCTGCTGCTTATACCGACCCCATTATCCTGGTCGGAGCCCAGGAAGTATATGAGGCCCGCTGCCGGAGCTGTCACGAGGTCCGGAGGGGAGAGGACAATAAAGAGCAGGAATGAGTAGAAGGGTTCAGGTAGGGACCCTCCTGCTGACCAGTATTTTAGCCAGCCGGTTCTTTTGAGGACCGGTTTTTTGACGCAATTCTCTATCTATTCCAGCGGGGCTGAATTATGGGTGGGTTTTTTTCAAGTTCCCCCCTGAGGGTTATCACCCCCTATCTGCGGTTCTAATGGCCCCAGTTGGTGTTTTTTAGATTCAGAGGTTATCAGGTCAGGTCCGGGCAAAGGGAGGAAACAGTAAAGAAAGATATATAGATAAAAAGATAAAAAAGATAAAAGGATAGATAAAACCAGGTATAGCCTGAATTAAATTGCAGGAGGTTGTGGTCATGGCCAGGAAGGCTCCCGGGACTCCGGCAGTTCATTTTTTGCAAAAAAACAGGGTTAACTTTAGCAGCCATTTCTACAGCTACCTTGAGCATGGCGGGACTTCTCATGCAGCCCGGGAGCTGGGCCTGGAGGAGCATGCGGTGATAAAAACTCTGATCATGGAGGATGAACTGGAAAGGGCTCTATTGATCCTGATGCACGGGGATCTTGATATTTCCACCAGATCCCTGGCCAGGGTTTCAGGGAGAAAAAAAGTTATCCCCTGTTCCCCGGCAGCTGCCCGGCGTCAAACCGGCTATCAGGTTGGAGGTATTTCGCCCTTTGGCCTCAGGAAAAAGCTCCCGATTTATATGGAAGAAACAATTATGAGCCTTGACTATATCTATATAAATGGTGGCCGGCGGGGATTTCTGGTGGGAGTTGGACCCCAAGAAGTCTACAGAGTATTGCAGCCCCTGCTGATTAGAGTGGGGATAATTCAGGACAGAGGATGATTTGTTCCTTCCTTTTATCCGGCAGAATAAGGTTTTTATCACCGGGTTCCTTTTGGGCCTGCGGTGAAAATTAAGAGGTTTTACCCCGGCAGCAGAGAAATTTTATTGGGAGAGAATTTCGGGGGAATAACAACAGGCAGGAGTTGATATTTTGAGCAGAAGAAAATATGGGAAGACCTGGTGGGGGGAGGCCTGGATAAGGGCCCTGGAAGCAATTGATATCAATACCAACCGCTTACCCCGGGGGCGAAGCTATGTCGGGAGAGGATTGGTGGAAGAAATTGAAATAGACCGGGGAACCATTGTAGCCCGGGTTCAGGGAAGAAGAAGTCGACCTTACCGGGAAAAATTAACCCTGAAGAATTTTTCCCAGCAGGAAAAAGAAAAAATAATGTTTCTGATTAAAACTACTCCTGCCCTGGGAGGAGAACTGGCTGTGGGGCGATTGCCCCAGGACCTGTTGCCCCTGCTAAAACAGGAGGGAATTGAACTGCTGCCCGTAGATTGGGATGACCTGAAGGCCAGCTGTTCCTGTCCGGACTGGGCCAATCCCTGCAAGCACCTGGCTGCAGTTTATTATATTATTGGCAACGAAATCGATAAAGATCCTTTTTTGCTTTTCCAGCTGCGGGGAATGGAGAAAGAAGTTTTAAAAGAGATAGGGGCTTCAGGAGATGATCCCGGAGCAGAGGATCCCTTTATTCTACCCCATGAATATGAGCTGACTCCAGAGGCCGAAGTCCAGTCTTCGTTTCCCGATGTTGATTTCTCGCCCCGGGATCCGGGAAAATTTCTGGATCTTTTATCCTCCAGTCCCCTCTTTTTCCCCGGGGGAAATTTTAAAAAGAAACTGCAGCAGATGTATAAGAAGGTGGCTCGGTTTCAACAGGAGGTTGAACTGGAAGGGGATTCAACAGCCCTGGAAAACGAAAGTTTTCGAATAATCAAAAAAGAGGGTGAGTTTTTTTTCTTCCGCATCGCTGAAAAGAAGGGTCGGGGCAGAAAAAGCAAACTAAATCTGCCAGTAGTTGAGGATAATAAGCTGCAGTGGAAAGAATTTAAAGGGAATTATATAGATAGAGAGAGTTTTTTCCATTCTTTTATCCATACCCCCCTGCTGCTGGATGAAAAAAAATACTCTTTACCGGTAATTTTCTTCAGTGCTGCTGCAGCCATAGCCGGGTCCCTGGCCCTGAATTACTCTTATTTTCCCCGGGTAATTATGGGGGAGGGGGAGGATAATTCTTTCAGAATTGAATACTGGCCCCTGGGAGGAGAGGAAAAGATAGAAAAAGCCCTCCAGTACCTGGCCAGCATTTATCCCTCCGAACTGGTGGTTCGTTCCCGGGACGGAGCCCTGCTTCCTCCGGAAGAAGGGGCAAAGACCGTCCTGGCTCTTTTTTTGACTGAGCTGGTCCATTCCGGCTTTAAGAATACTTCTGACAGTAAAGTGGAAAAAGCTTTTTTCCAGGGAGCAACCTACAGCCCTCAGCACTTTGATGAGCAGCAGACAGCCAGGAATATACAGGACTGGCTGGCTCCCCTGCAACTTACTGCCGGGGACCTGGCAATTGTTTTAAAGATTTTACCTGCCCCGGAGCAAAGAGCTGAATTCCTCCTGGAGGTGGAGGTTGAAGACCGGAAGAAAAGCAGCCCCCCTGTTCCGGTAAAAAAATTATGGGCTCCAGAAGAGAAAGTATGGGGGCAGCCGGTTGAAATGCTGCAGGGAGAAGTTGCCCGCCAGCTGTCACTGGCTGCGGATCATCTCCCCCGCTTAAAAGAAATCCTGGCCCAAAAAGGAGAAAAACCCCTGGGGGTCGGCCTGGAGGAGATGGGGGAATTTTTAACCGGGGCCCGGGGTATCCTGGAAATAATGGGAGTGCGAATTATTCTCCCCCGGGAATTACAAAAACTGGTTCGTCCCCGGGCTGCTTTAACCGCTACTTCTCCAGGAAAAATCAATTCATTGCTGGATATGGAAAGAGCCCTTCATTTTTCCTGGGAAATAGCCCTGGGGGACGAGAAAATAACCCGGGATGAATTCAAAAAGCTGGCAGGGCAGGCTTCGGGCCTGGTCCGCTACCGGGACAGTTATTTCTTCATTACTCCAGGAGAAGCCCGCAGTCTGCTGGAGAAAATAGATCGGCCAGCTCCTCAGCCCGGCCGGATGGAAATCCTGCAGGGAGTTCTCACCGGTGAAATTCAGGGTAACCTTTTTCTCCCCCCGGAGGAACTGGAGGGAATAATTCGGGAAATGACGGGTGTACGAGCAGTGCCCCTGCCCCGGAATTTAAAAGGAAACCTGCGCCCCTATCAGAAACGGGGCTATCAGTGGCTGCTGAATAATGTAAAAAATGGTTTCGGGGTCTGCCTGGCCGATGATATGGGACTGGGGAAAACCATCCAGGCCATAACGGTAATTCTCCAGCGCCAGCAGGAAGGGGCGCTGCAAAAAGCTGTTCTGGTTATTGCTCCCACCTCTCTCCTGGGTAACTGGGATAAGGAAATTGAGAAGTTCGCACCTGACCTGAGGGCCAGAATCTATCATGGTCAGGGTAGGCGCCTGGCGATTAAAGGAACTGATGTAATTCTTACTACCTATCAGATCGTTCAGCGGGAAGCCCAGAAATTCAAAAGCAAGGACTGGGACCTGATTATCCTGGATGAAGCTCAGAATATCAAAAATCCCCAGAGTAAAAGGGCCCGAGCCATAAAAAGCCTGCAGGGGGAAGGCCGGATGGTTCTGACCGGGACCCCGGTAGAAAACCGCCTGGATGAACTCTGGAGCATAATGGACTTTCTGAACCCGGGCCTGCTGGGTAAAAGAGAATCTTTCCGCAAAAGATTTGCCCTGCCCATTGAAAAATATCGGGATAAAAAGCGGCTGCAGAAACTCAAAATGGCCATCGATCCTTTTGTCCTGCGTCGGGAAAAAACTGATAGAAAAGTCATTTCCGATCTGCCCTCCCGGATTGTTCGCAATGAATACTGCTATTTAACCCCGGAACAGGGAGCCCTCTATCAGGAAATAGTGGATCAGACCTGGGAGAAGGTGGAAAATTCCGCGGGAATGGAACGGAGGGGGATGATTTTCAAACTTTTGACCGCCTTAAAACAGGTCTGCAATCATCCAGTTCAATACAATAAGAGGGGACAGGTTGAATCCAGGGCCTCGGGCAAGGCCGCCCGGACCATGGAACTATTAAAAGAAATTCGGGATAGAGATGAAAAGGCCCTGATTTTCACCCAGTACCGGGAAATGGGTAAGTACCTGCAGACCCTGATCCAGGAGGAACTGCAGGAGGAAGCCCTCTTTTTCCACGGGGGACTTCAGCCTCGGAAAAGGGAAGAAATGGTGGATATATTCCAGGAGGGAAAAAAAGGGGACAATGGGATTATGGTTGTTTCTTTACGGGCGGGGGGAACCGGGATGAACCTGACCCGGGCTACTCATGTAATTCATTATGATCTGTGGTGGAATCCAGCGGTAGAAAATCAGGCCACCGATAGAACTCACCGCATCGGACAGAAAAAAAATGTCCTGGTAAAGAGGTTTATAACCCTGGGAACCCTGGAAGAAAAAATTGAAGAACTTCTGCAGCAGAAAAAAGAACTGGTTGACCTGACTGTATCCTCGGGGGAAAAGTGGATATCAGAGCTTTCCAACCGGGAACTGCAGGAGCTCGTCCAGCTGGGAGATGAAGCAGTGGCTGAATCTCCAGCGGAAATTGGG
>Ga0207421_10001362_pt1 | contig 31538 bp, 32 predicted proteins | sample SodLakKL_010_SED_4_FD_187542 | JGI IMG/M metagenome (GOLD analysis project Ga0207421, IMG submission 187542) | Alkaline sediment microbial communities from Lake Tanatar, Kulunda Steppe, Russia - 8KL_010_SED (SPAdes) (version 2) | ecosystem: Environmental > Aquatic > Non-marine Saline and...
TCAGGCATGCGCCCTTTGCCTTCAGTGCTACAGGCCAGCTCTCCCTCTCCGGCCTCCATAAGATGGACCTCCCGGGCCCGTAATATTTCAAAGTTGTGCCGAACCGCCGGGTGACCATACATAACATTATTCATGGAGGGAACCATAACTATTTCCGCAGGAGTAGCCAGCAGAAGGGTGGAGAGAAGGTTGTCCGCTAAACCGGTAGACAGCTTGGACAAGGTATTGGCAGTAGCGGGCGCTACTACCACCAGATCGGGGAAAGTAGCCAGATCCACATGCTTTACTTTGCCCTGTGAATATTCCGGATCAAACATTTTCACGGCTACTGGATTGCCGGTAAGTGTCTGCATGGTAACCGGCGAGATTAATTGGGTGGCAGCAGGGGTCATAACCACCCGCACTTCTTGCCCATCTTTCACCATCAGGCGAGCCAACTCAGCGGCCTTATAGGCAGCTATTCCTCCGCTTATTCCCAGCAAAACCCGGTACAGAATGCTTCACCTCATCCTTGTCTTACTTGATGCCGTCCCTGGTTCTTTCGTATTCAATTTTCTTTGCAGCTACTTCCGTTAAAGCAATAGATACTTCCTTGCTGGTAGGCACCTCCACCAGGGGGGCGCTGCCATCCCTTATTTGCCTGGCCCTTTTAGCTGCTGCTATCACCAGGGTATACTTGGAATCTACCTGCTTTTGCAGTTCGTCTATAGAAGGATAGATCATGTCGACATACCTCCAAACCTTTCTTCCCATAGTTCATGCCATCGACTTACCCGTAACCTTTCAGCGTTTACGATAGACATCACTTTATTAGTAGCATGGTGAACATTATCGTTTATAACCATATAGTCATAACTCCGGTAAGCGCCTAGCTCCTTCCGGGCAACTTCAAGCCTTTCTTCAATTATACTCTGCTCCTCGGTGCCCCGGTTTACAATGCGATCTTGTAACTCTGCCAGGGAGGGTGGAGCCACAAAAATTAATACCGCCGCAGGGAACTTGTGGCGGACTTGCAAGGCTCCCTGAACATCAATCTCCAGCAGAACATCCCGGTAAGCATTCAGGCTTTCTTCTACCTTATCCGATGGGGTACCGTAATAATGCCCGTAAATCTTGGCCCATTCTAGAAAATATCCTTCATTTATTCTTCGGTTAAATTCTTCGCTGGTGACAAAAAAGTAATTATCACCTTCACGTTCCCCGTGACGAGGAGGACGGGTGGTCATTGAAGTAGAAATTTTAAGACCTGGACATTTAAGGGACAATTCGCGGCAAATGGTACTTTTGCCTGCCCCTGACGGTCCGGATAGCACCAGTAATAACCCGTTCATTTAATCTGTGTCATCACTGCTCGAGGATGCTTCTTTAGTGTCAAGGCGGTGTTTTACCGTTTCCGGTTGAACAGCGGAAAGCACCACATGCCCGCTGTCTGTTATTATTACCGACCTGGTCCTTCGTCCATACGTGGCATCAACGAGGAGGCCATCATCACGGGCTTCATTTATTACTCTTTTAATAGGTGCTGATTCCGGGCTTACTATGGCCACTATCCTGCCTGCTGAAACGATGTTCCCAAAGCCAACATTAATTAACTTGATACTCATTTTAATACCCCCTTGTAAGTTTAACCATTTTAAAAAAATTTAATATATACTATTACTCTAAGTTTTGCACCTGCTCCCTCATCTTTTCCAGTTCTGCCTTGGCTTCCACCACCAGGCTGGCCACCCCGTAATGGTTTGCCTTGGCCCCTATAGTATTTATCTCCCTGAGTAATTCCTGAAGAAGAAAATCCAGCTTTCGTCCTGCTGATTCCTTAGAATTCAGGGTTTCCTGTAATACCTGAAGGTGACCACCGGCCCGGGTAAGTTCTTCGTCTATGTCGCTTTTTTCAGCCAGGAGAGCACATTCAGCAATTACTCGATTTTCGTCCCAACCATCCCCCAGCAACTCGCCAAGTTTTTTTTCCAGGCGCAGGCGGTATTGTTCCGAGACCTGGGGAGAAATCCCGCGAATTTCTTCTAAATGTGATTGCATCCTGTTGCCCCTTGTCTCCAAGTCTTCCTTGAGGTTTTTCCCTTCTTTCCTTCTCTGCTCTACCAGGTTTTCCAAAGCTTCTTCCAGGCTTTTCTCAATTACTTTACTGGTTTCTTCTTTTTCCCCCAGGTTGTTAACTATAGTGAAAATATCTGAAAAATGGAGAATATGCTCCAAGGAAAGGGGGGAATGAAGTGAAAGTTGCGACCTTATCTTTTCCAGTGCTTCCCCATAAGCGTGTACCAGGCCATGGTTAACCGTAAGGTAATAAGCTTCTTCAGGTATCTCTTCCAGGTGAAGGCTTATCTCAACTCTTCCACGAAATACTTTCTCCTTTATCTTATTCCTGATGAAATCTTCCCAGGACTGCAGTTCCCGGGGTAAACGGAAAGAAATGTCCAGGTAACGGTGATTAACCGTTTTGACCTCTGCCGTCAGGCTCAGTCCGTCTCCTTTGTAACGTCCTTTACCGTAACCGGTCATGCTGGATGTCAATTATAGTTCTCTCCCTGCCATTCAGGCTAAATTTTGGCTTTTTTATGACCTTTTAACATATTATCATCAAAATAATTAATAAACAAGAGTTATCTGTACTTTTTGGAGATACTACCTTCAGAATTAATATTGCATTATATCAGTAATTACCCCGGGGAAATTCAACTTTTTATGGTTCAACATGTGCCCGGGCCTGTAATCTTTCCTGGCTATACCAGGGCACCAGGTATGGCAAGAGAGAAAACCCGGCAATATACAACCACTCTCTTACTCCGAGGGGTGATGTTTGAAAAATTCCTTGCCAGAAGTCACAGTAAACCACCATTAACAGGAGTAAGAACGATATGACTACGGCAGCGTACAGGTAATAATTTGGTTTTTTATTGGCTTCCTCAAAAGATACTCTTTCTGAACGACAATCAAAAACGAAAACCAGCTGGGTTACCACCAGGGAAGCCAGGGCCGCTGTCTGAGCCAGGACCAGGTCTCCGTGATTAAACAAGGTGATAGTGAATACGGCCAGGGTTGCTGCACCAATAAGCAATCCTTTCAAGACGAGCTTAAACCAGGTATGCCTGTCAAAAAGGTTCTCCTCCTTTTTACGCGGTGGAGCATTCATTATTTCCCGGTCCGGTTCTTCTACTCCCAGGGCCAAAGCAGGGAGTCCATCGGTAACCAGGTTTACCCAGAGGATTTGTATCGGCCGCAAGGGAAGCGGCAAGCCTATCAAGATAGCCAACAGCATGGTGATAATTTCTCCAGAGTTGCAACCCAGCAGGAAACGAATAAATTTGCGTATATTAGAATAAATATTACGTCCTTCTTCCACTGCAGCAACAATAGTGCTAAAATTGTCATCTTCCAAAACCAGGGAAGCAGCTTCCTTGGTAACTTCTGTCCCTGTAGATCCCATGGCTATCCCGATATCTGCTTCTTTGACCGCAGGGGCATCATTCACTCCGTCTCCCGTCATGGCAACGACATGCCCCTTGCTCTTAAATGCACGTACCAGGCGCAACTTGTGAGAAGGATCTACCCGGGCAAAGACATGGATGTCTTCAATTATTTTGCTCAAAGAGGAGTCATCTAATTGATCAAGTTCATCACCGGTTAAAACTTTGCCTTTACGGATTATCCCCAGCTTTCTTGCTATGGACAGGGCAGTATTTCGGTGATCTCCGGTAATCATCACTACTTTAACCCCCGCCCGGTGACACAAATTTACCGCTGAAGGCACTTCCGCTCGGGGGGGATCTTCCATGCCCATTAGCCCCACCCAAACCAGTTCCCTTTCGGCTTCCTCTGCCGTAACGGGACCTTTCCCCGGTTTAAAGTCACGGTAAGCCACTGCCAGGCTTCGTAAAGAAGTCCCCGCCATTCTTTCAAAGGTGTCTCTTATTATCTTTCTTTCCAGCTTACCCAGGGGTTTTATCTCACCGTTTTTGTATATATACCGGCATTGATTAATAATGACTTCAGGGGCTCCTTTTACCAGTAACCTGTGTTTTCTTTCCCCCCTGATTAACACCGACATCCTTTTTCTTTCGGGAGTAAAAGAAAATTCCTGCAGCCTGTTCTCTCTCCATTTTATTCCCGCGTCGCGCGCAGCTTCCGCCAGGGCTACCTCGGTGGGATCGCCAATAAAATTTCCATTCGTGCGCGTCTCTTTTCCCTGGGAAGGATTAAACAAAGCATTATTACACAATAACCCAATTTTTAAAGCCAGGGAGAGGTTGTTTTTACCAGCCGGGTTAACAGCTCCCCGGGAAGACTTCTTCCAGGGCGCGTCCTCTTCTTTAAAATATAGCTCTCCCCCTGTAAAAACCTCCTTTAATACCATACGGTTCCGGGTCAGGGTCCCGGTTTTATCCGAACATATAACCGTAGCAGACCCCAGGGTTTCTACCGCCGGCAACTGCCTGACAATGGCCCGTCTTTTTATCATTCTTTGTACTCCAAGGGCCAGGGAAACGGTTACAATGGCCGGCAACCCTTCAGGGATAGCAGCTACTGCCAGGCTAACCCCCGCCATAAACATATGATAAACAGTTTCCCCTCTCCAAACTCCCAGCACCATGACCAGGAAACATACAGCCATACAGGCAGCAACCAGGTATTTCCCCAGCCTCTCCAAACGTTTTTGCAAAGGGGTGAGTTGGGGATTTACCTGCTCCATAAGATGAGCGATTTTGCCCAGCTGGCTATCATCGCCGGTTGCTACTACTACTCCTCTGCCTCTTCCCTCAACCACCAGGGTTCCACCATAAACCATGTTGCTGGTGTCTCCCGGAGAAGAAGGCACCGAGCTCAAAGCGGTTTCGGACTTACTGGAAGGGACTGATTCCCCGGTTAAGGGTGCCTCGTCTATCAACAATCCTTGAGCTTCTAGAAGGCGCAGATCAGCTCCCACCCGGTCACCGGGGTCAAGTATTACCACATCCCCGGGGACTATTTCTTCCGAATTTACCCCCATTCTTCTGCCTTCCCGAATAACGCTGGTACGAGGCGCAGCCAACTCACGTAAAGCTTTTAATGACCTCTCGGCACGATATTCCTGAACAGTCCCCAGGACTGCGTTTAAAAATAAAATAGCCATTATGGTAATCCCATCAACATATTCCCCTAAGAGGGCGGATACAAGGGTTGCCGCCAAAAGAACCAGGATAAGAAAATCTCCAAACTGGGACATAAAAATTATTAAGGGAGACTTGGTGTCACCCTTTTGAAATGAATTCTTTCCATATTTGTTTTGCCTTTGTGCTGCCTGGGCCGGCGATAATCCCTTTTCTGAAGCCACCTCTAACTTCCTGCACACTTCTTCACCGCCCATTACCGGCCATTTAGCTCTAATATTATCCCTCCCCTCTTTCCACAAACCTTTCCTCAATTATTTCTTCAAAACTAAATTCCCGCTCCAGCAAATCACTGTTATGCATCCAGTTAAGCATATCCCTCCAGGTTCCTTTTTCAGGGATCACGGGACAAGAAGGGTAATCCATGTCTAACAGGCTTGCTCCACGATGGCCGGTATCGATTTCCGATGGAGGCTTCTCTTCCTCTTTTTTTTCTTTGATTAATTGCAATGAGCGTCTGTACCCCCGGTAAAACGCATGAATATTATCTTTTTCTTCTTTCAACGCTTCCCCGGTAAAAACTATAACCGGGCTGAGCCTGTTATTTTGAGTACCGGAGCAAAGAAGATTCCCGCCCCTGCTTTCCCACAACCTGGCAGAAAGAGAAGGCAGCACGTAAGCATCAACTTCCGGGAGTTCGTCTAAAGAACCTGTTTCTTTTATTTCCACCGCTTGCGGGGAAAGATCACCTTTTTCCAGCAAGAATTCAGTAGCCTGACGCCCGGTATAAGTGGAAACTGTTGCCACCGAGCTACCTTCCAGTTCCTGAACGGTTTCAATTCCACTTCCAGGGGCAGTTACCAGTTTGTAGTTTCCCGCAGCTTGTGAAGTAATTTTTACCAGGAAGCCCTCCTGGTACAATTTTACCGCTTCAGCTTTGCCGGTAATTACGCCGTCTACCGCACCAGACCTGACCAGATCCAGCACTTTTGAAGGCTGGTTGAATTTTTGAACTTCCAGCTGGACACCTTCTTCGTGAAATAGATCATTCTTTTCCCCTAACATCAGGGGAATTGCCTCTAAATCCCTGACACAAGCTATTTTTAGTTTAGTTTCCTCCAGAAGAAAATCTTCAGTCGAACTCTCATTTTCGCAACCTGGCACCCAAAACAGCGCCAATAAAACCATGATTATAATTCCCCTGGTTAACATATTTTCCACCGCCTTAGATTTTTGACAATCTACTTTTACTCCTAAATTATCCTTATGAGGGGACATGCCATAATATTAGTAAAAACGCTTTGGGGACGCTGGACCAGTCCCCTGAAAAATTTCGCTGTAGTGCTATTTAGATTGCCTTAAAGGTTCAAAGGGTTTATACTGATAAAGAGAGGTGAATTAAGTTTTGTTTGATTCTCAGGTAATGAGCGCCGTAATGAAAGAGCTCCATAATAAGCTTGTTAAAGGAAAAATTCAGAAGATCATCCAACCGTCACCGACAGAAACGGTGATTTCATTTTACAGTCCTGTTGAAAAAAACCAGTTACTCATTTCAGTGCATCCTTCGATGTCCAGGGTTCACCTGACACGTCAGCGTTACCACCAGGCAAGTATTCCGCCTAAATTTTGTATGCTGCTAAGAAAACACCTGGAAGGAGGCGCGGTTTCCGGCATATACCAGCCTCCCTGGGAAAGAATTTTAAAGCTGTATTTTTTCAAAGGTACGCAGCAGTTCCAGTTAATAACCGAAATAATGGGAAGACACAGCAACCTGATTTTACTGGATCCGGAAGAGATTATACTGGGTGCTATTAAATACGTCACCCCGGAAATGAGCAGCTATCGTACCGTGCTTCCCGGGAAGCCTTATTATCCTCCTCCTTCTCCGCAAAAATTCCTCCCCGGGCAAGTGGATAAAGAAGACTTTAAACAGTGGTTGTTTTTTTTCCGTAACCGCGGCATGAACTGGGCTAAAGCCCTGATTTCTTGTTTGCACGGTATAAGCCCCCTCATGGCTGAAGAACTGGTACAACGGGCCAGAATGCGCTCTCCTGCCGGAGACAGTGAATTCGTAAATGTTCTCTGGGAGGTACTTCAGAGCATGATAAGGGATAACCGCCAGAAAAACTTCTATCCCACGGTTTACCAGCTCAATGACGGTAGCAAAACCTACGGGGTACACAGGTTTTACCAGTACGAAAACTCCACAAAACAAAAGTTTTCTTCAATTAACGATCTCCTGGATAATTATTACAGTCGCTTTCAAAAGGAGCAAAGAAAAAAAGAGGTGCGAAGCCGCTTAAAAGAAATTATCGATCGGGAGCTAAAAAGAGTCTATCTGAAAGAAGAAAAACAGGGCCAGGACCTGAAAAAAGCAGAAAAAGCAGAAGAGTACCGCCTGTACGGGGAATTAATTCTTTCCCAATTAACACAGATTTCCCGGGGCAGCAAAGAAGCAACCCTGATCAACCTTTACCAACCAGAACAAAACCAGATCAAAATTCCTTTAGATCCCAGGCTGCCTCCGCATGCCAACGCTGAGCGATATTTTAAAAAGTACCGCCGGGCCCAGAAGAGCAAAGAACAGATCAAAATCCAGAAGGAAAAAACCCGGCGAGAAGCACGTTACCTGGAAAACGTAAGTTATTCCCTGGAGAACGCAGGCTTAAGCGAATTAGAAGAGATATCCCGGGAGCTGGAATATACCGGTTATGTAAAGCCTGATTCCCGGGGAGGCAAGTCTCAAAAATCAAAACCGCCTAAATCCGAACCTCTCTCCTTTACTTCTTCCCAGGGATACCGCATCCTGGTAGGAAGGAACAACACCCAAAATGAACAAGTTACCTTTAAAATGGGTTCCCGGGAGGACACCTGGCTACACGCGCAGAAAATACCAGGTTCTCATGTGGTAATCAAAGGGTGTCCTTATCCTCCGACTGAAGAAACTCTTCAAGAAGCTGCTGCCCTGGCCGCTTACTACAGCAAAAACCGCGAGCTACCAAGAGTAACCATAGACTATACCCAGGTTAAACACGTTAAACGTGCTCCTGGAGGAAAACCGGGAATGGTAACATATAAAAATTTTAAAAGCATTAGCGTAGCTCCACAAAAAACGCTTTCTCAGCAAGAACAACTTCTAACTGAATAAACTTCACACCAAACTTTTTTTTAAAAAAGGTGTATCTATGTGTATGTACAAACTGTCCTGGTGCTGATGCATTACCTTAAGGCTCACAAATCTGCACCTCGTCCAGCTCATCAGTTTCCTCCATTTTAACCTGGATAACCTCGCGGCGATTGGTAGGAACGTTTTTCCCAACGTAATCCGCCCTGATAGGCAGCTCACGATGCCCCCGGTCAATCAAAACGGCCAGTTGAACCATTAAGGGGCGGCCGGAATGCACCAGGGCTTCCATGGCAGCACGTACTGTACGACCGGTATAAAGGACGTCATCCACCAGAACCACCCTTTGGCCGCCGACTTCAAAGGAAAAGGAAATGGCATCATAAATATCCTTATGGCTGGAAAGATCATCCCTGAATGGGGTTATATCCAGACTCCCTACAAACAAGTCAACCCCTTCTATTTCAGCTATTTTGCGAGATATGCGCTCAGCCAAAGGTACGCCTCTTTTTTTTATCCCTACCAGCACCAGGTCGCGGCCGCCTTTGTTCTTTTCAATTATTTCATAAGCAATCCTGGTAAGCGCCCTTCTCATGCCTCCCTTGTCCATAATGCAGCGTTTTACTCGCATAAGTATTATCCTCCTATTAAAAGCTTATTTTTTTCGGTGATCAGAAAAATACCCCTGACGGAACATGCCCAATAGCTCATGAAACTCTGGGGGAAGGGGAGCCACAAATGACATCACCCTGAATGTACGGGGATGTAACAGGACCAGCCTGCGAGCATGCAAGGCCTGGCCTGTCCAGGACAAGCCATCTAGCTCTTTGCGCATCCCCCCGTACAAAGGATCTCCTACCAGGGGGAACCCTGAATAAGAAAGATGAACCCTGACCTGGTGAGTGCGTCCTGTCTCCAGATAAGCCCGTATTAAAGAGGTTTTGGAGAACCTGGCCAAAACCCTGAACCGGGTAACCGCTTCTTTACCGTGAGAAACCACCGCCATTTTTTTTCTATTGCCGGGATTCCTGGTTAATGGTGCATTTATTTTAAATTTGCTTTGTGTGGGATTCCCCCATACCAGAGCCAGGTACTCCCTGTGCATCTGCTTTTCTTTAAGTTGACGGGATAACTCGCGGTGTGAGACATCATGCTTGGCTACTACCAGAAGGCCGGAAGTGTCTTTATCCAGGCGGTGAACAATCCCAGGACGCAAAGTGCCACCTATACCAGACAAATCACGGCAGTGATACAAAAGAGCGTTAACCATCGTTCCTTCCCGGTGTCCCGGGGCAGGATGCACTACCATCCCCCTGGGTTTATTAACTACCAGGATATCTTCATCCTGGTAAACAAATGACAGGGGAAGGTTTTGCGGAATAACCTCAGATTCGTCAGGAGGCGGTATTTCTACTTCCAGGCGGTCTCCTTCTCGCAAAAGATAGCTCTGCCGGGGAAAGGTATCGTTAACTTTAATTCTGCCTTCTTTAATAAGACGCTGAGCAAACGCCCGGGAACTGTCATCTAGCCAGCCCGCCAAAAAAACGTCCAGCCTCTTTCCTGCAAAAGTCTTATCTATAACCGTCGAAACTATTCTTGTGGTTTCCATACTGTTATCTATCCCTGTTTCCCATTGCTGGCAGGCCTTAAATATCATTGCGAGCAAGTAAATACATTAATACATTAACCTAAATACAGGCCAAATTTCCGGGGTAAAAAAACCGGGCACATTTATTGTTCGCCAGTCAAAAAACCTTTTTTAAATGCCATGAAAACCAGTATTGCCCCAGTTGCCAGAAAAAGCAACATACTAAACACCTGGGCCATGGACAAAGGCCCCCACATTAAATCCTCTTCCCGGGAAAACTCTACGGTAAAGCGCATTAATCCGTACAGCATGATTACCGATAGCATATTAAAACCAGGAAACAATTTATGCTTTTGAAGATAACGTATAATAAAAAATATCAATAGACTACCGGCTGCCGCATAAAGCTGTACCGGATGACGGGGCAAGTTGTCTACCATAGAAGCCGGAAGTGCCCAGGGGATGTCGCTTACCACACCGTAACAACAACCGTTCAAAAAACAGCCTACCCTGCCAAAAGCGTAACCCAGGGCCAGGTAAGGGGCAAAAAAATCCGTGAGATGAAAAAAATAAATACCCCTCCATCTTGACCACACAAATAGCACCATTAGCCCTAAAGCAAAGGCACCATAAAAAGAAAGACCTCCTTCCTGGAACTTTAACACCCGGGAAATATCTTCAACCACCCAGTCCCATTCCAGTAAAACAAAAAGAAGTCGAGCCCCAATCGCTCCTGCTAAAGATGCGTATAACACTGCTTCAAAAACCTGTTCGGGGTCAAAACCCCGGGAACGTGATTCCCGGTAAAGTAAAATCAAAGCTGTAATTACACCAAGTGAAATCATAAAGCCGTAAGCATAAACACTAATTCCTCCTACTTCAAACAACACCGGACGCATAGGAACAACTCTCCTGTTTTTACTGTTCAGGTTTTATTATCGATTACTATTTCCTTTCGCCAGAAAGAGCAGACAAATATTATAATGCCCACCACTATGGCTACATCGGCTACATTAAAAATTGGAGGCCAGAAAGCTAAATCGATAAAGTCTATCACGTAACCTGTTCTAACCCGATCTATTAAGTTACCAATAGCACCGGCCAGCTGTAAAGCCAGCCCCAGGCGCATCAAAAAATATTGCCTGGGTAAATTTTTAAAATAATAAAATATAAAAGCAATCACGGCCAGGGTTACTATGATAAAAAGGGTGGTGCGGTAGGGGAAGATACCAAAGGCCGCCCCGGGGTTTTCCAGGTAAGTAAGAGACAAAATATTTTGAACTAATTCAATAGTTTGCCCACGGTACATATGTTGTTGGACCATAAGTTTGGTGGCCTGATCCAGGAGTATTAATCCAAAACTCATAATTAGAAGACGCAACTACCGGTCCCCCGCTTCTATACTGTTACAAGTTATACTCATTTTACCATAACCCCCGTTGCCTAACAAGCTATTCAGGTAGTTGATCCCGGTATTCCTCGTTGCTTAAGCTGTCAGTGCTTTCAACTTTCCCTGTTTCTTCATCTTCCAGGCTATCTTCAAAAATTCTACGACGCTTGTTATGCCCGGCAACCTCCTGCCAAAAATCTTCGATATCGGTCCGCGCTTCCTCCTTCATACGGTCACTTACAAAGGGGTTCCCTATAGTATCTTCCTCCACCGGGCGATCGTTGGGATACTGGTTTTCCACTTTTTCCTGGCAGACAATACAATAAAGGGTATAGGGAACAGCAGCCAACCTCTCCGTGGAAATGCTTTCCCCGCATCTTTCACATAACCCGTAACTGCCTTCTTCTATCTTGGCTAAAGCTCTTTCAATTCTCTTCAGCAGATAGTTATTCTTTTCCTTTAGGGAAAGATCCTTGCTCCTTTCGTAATTTTCTGAGCCTACATCGGCAGGATGATTATCTACCAGGGATAGTTCACCCAGGTTATCTTTTAAATTGTCTTTCCGATCTTCTTGTTCTCCTTCGGCCAGTTGATTTTCCAGCCGCTTTTTTTGACGGAGAAGATCATTTCTTACTATTTCTCTTAATTTCATTATAGCAGCTCCATTCTAGAGATGTTGTTGTACTATCCTTATCAGTTCGCCAATAAAATCACCAATGAGAGGCAGGTTTAATACCACCAGACGCTGCAATAAATATAAAACCAGAGCGCCTAATATGGTGGCCCCCAGGGCAAAGCCAAGCCCCCGGGCCAGCCCGGCCAAAAAATTAATAAATAAAAATCTGCGTGGGCTATTTAGCAAGTTCATATACTCTGCCAGATTAAAGCGTTCCATGTTTCTAGATACCTGCGCAAGTTGATTCAATAGAAGTCTTTTTAGACGTTTTTCTTCCCTGGATTGACTGTCCTTACCATCTTCACTCATCATGAATCTCCCTTCTTTATTATACCCACTCCGTTACAAAAAAATTGATCCTTAATATTATCCCCACTACTACCTGTTGTCACTGGTAATTTGTATTTTTAATAAACAAAATCTATTACATTCATAACTACCTGTAGTAATAAAGAGGAATAAAAATCGAGGCTGCCTGATTAGTGGCAACCCCGATGGTAAGCATTTGATAAAACAAAGCCTGTTTTCTTTCAAGCCATCAGTATAACCCTTCCCGGGTGGTTCCATTACTGGTTAAGCTTCTCCAAAAGTGTACTACAGCGGGGACAAAGCCCGGAATCATCCACCCCGGGGGAGAAACTCCAGCAACGCTCACATTTTTCTCCTTCGGCCTTTTCTACTTCCACCTGGAGCGGCAACTCTTCGCTGTTAAATACTTCTTCGGAAGAAGATGTCCCCTGTAACAACTGGTGCTGGGAAACTATCATCAAGTTTGACAGGTATGGATTAAAATAGTGGAGCCGGGAATACAGAGGTTCATCAGCGTACACATTTATTTTGGCTTCCAGAGAGCCACCGATAACTTTATCCTTCCGGGCCTGTTCCAGGGCCCTCATGATCTCTCCCCTTACCTGCAGCAGGGTCTCCCAGCGCTCCATCAATGCGGTGTCCAGACAGTCACCCCTGGGTTCAGGCCACTCGGCCAGCTGGATACTTTCTTCCTGCTGTCCTGGCAATTTTTGCCATACCTCTTCAGTAGTAAAGGAAAGCACCGGTGAAAGCACCAGGGCAAGTTCTTTCAAGATAAAGTAAATAGCAGTTTGTGAAGCCCGACGGGAACTATCTTCATGGTAAGAACAGTATAAGCGATCTTTGATCACGTCCAGGTAGAAATTGCTCAAATCCACTACACAGAAGTGATGTACCGAATGAAACACCTGGTGGTATTCATAATTTTCGTAAGCCGTGGATACTTTGTCTTTAAGTTGTTGAAGGCGCCCCAGTGCCCAGCGGTCAATTTCTTCCAGCTCATGATAAGGCAACAAACTGTTTTCAGGTTGAAAGTCATTCAAGTTGCCCAACATGAATTTAAAAGTATTTCTAATCTTACGGTAGACTTCCACCAGTTGCTGCAGAATATTCTCAGAAAGATGGACATCCCTGGTAAAGTCCGCTGAAGAAACCCAGAGCCTCAGTATATCGGCCCCAAAACGTTTTATAATCTCCTCCGGAGAAATTACATTGCCCAGGGATTTGGACATCTTCTTACCATCCCCGTCTACCACCATACCGTGGCTTAATACCTCCCGGTAAGGCGGTTTTTTTCTGGTTGCCACCGAGGTCAGCAGGGAAGACTGGAACCACCCCCGAAACTGGTCGCCGCCTTCCAGGTAAAGATCCGCAGGCCAGTGCTGATCTTCCCTGACATTGCATACTGCCTCATGACTGCTTCCTGAATCAAACCAGACATCCATGATGTCCTTCTCCTTAATAAATTCATGGTGACCACAAGAACCACACCTGAGGTGAGAAGGAAGTATTTCTACTGCCTCCCTGGCAAACCAGGCATCAGAACCTTCTTTTTCAAAAAGATCCTGTACTGCTTTAACCGATTCTTCATTTAACAAAGGAGTACTGCATTCCAGACAGTAAAATACCGGGATAGGAACACCCCAGACTCTCTGGCGTGAAATACACCAGTCCTGTCGTTCCGACACCATGCTGCGCATACGTTCTTCTCCCCAGGCAGGAGTCCATTTTACCTGGCCGATGGCTTCCAAAACATCCCGGCGAAACCCGTCTACCGAGGCAAACCACTGTTCCGTAGCTCTGAAAAGAACCGGGTCTTTACACCTCCAGCAATGGGGATACTGGTGTTCCACACTTTCCTGGTAGAGCAAGTTCCCATCTTGCTCCAGGGTTTGGGAAACCGCCCGGTTGCCTTCCTGGTAACGAAGGCCGGCAAAACGCCCGGCTTCTTTGGTAAAATAACCTTTACCATCCAGGGGATTAAGAACTTCCAGTCTGTACTCACGGCCCAGCTCAAAGTCTTCGTGACCATGTCCGGGAGCGATGTGTACACAACCGGTCCCCTGTTCCAGGGTTACATGAGGGGAAAGAATCAAGGGAGAGTAACGATCATACAGAGGATGTTTGCATTTAATGCCTTCCAGATCTCGCCCGTTAAACCGGCTGATAACCGAAAGTTTTTCCCCGGTTATCTCCCGGATATGTTCCAGCAATCCTTCGGCCAGCAGATATCTTCCCCCTTTAGCCTGGACCAGGACATAGGGGAGTTCGGGATGAACTGCCACTGCCTGGTTGGCAGGGATAGTCCAGGGAGTAGTAGTCCATATTAAAACATGGGCATCGCCTTCTCCCTCCCATAAACTCAGATCCTCTACTACAGGAAATCTCACATAAATAGATTGGGAACGGCGATCCCGGTACTCTACTTCTGCTTCCGCCAGGGCAGTTTCGCATTCGGCGCACCAGTAAACCGGTTTTAACCCCTTGTAAATATATCCCCTGCTGGCCATCTTGCTAAAAACTTCAATCTGCCTGGCCTCAAAAGAAGGAGCCAACGTCAGGTAGGGGTCTTCCCAGTTCCCCCTGATCCCCAGCCTTTTAAACTGCCTGCGTTGGACATCTACGTACTCCAGGGCATAATCTTTGCATAACCGCCGGAATTCCAGGTCACCTATTTCTTCGCGGTGTATGTTTCGGGTTTTAATAATCTGGTGTTCGATGGGAAGCCCGTGAGTATCCCAACCGGGAACGTAAGGGGCATCATAACCTTTCATGGCTTTAAATTTTACGATGATATCCTTGAGCACCTTATTTAAAGCATGGCCCATGTGGATAGCTTCGTTGGCATAGGGAGGCCCGTCGTGCAGTACAAAGCGGGTTGCTCCCCGGCGTTTTTCCAACAGCTTCTGGTATATCCCTGATCTTTCCCACATTTCCAGTATTTCTGGCTCCCTCTGAGGGAGCTTGGCCCTCATGGGAAAATCTGTTTTGGGTAAATTAAGCGTTTTTCCGTAATCCATATAATATCCTCCTCCTGTGTTAGGGCAATTTATAAAACTAATGTAACAGCTTGGCCTGCAAGATTAAAGAAGAGCAAATAAAAAATCTCCTCCCCTGGTAGGGACGAGATGCTTTCCCGCGGTACCACCCTGCTAGCCGTTAATAAACAGCCGGCCGCTTATTATATCCAATAACGGGGATTTCCGTCTGTGTCTACTCTTTCCTATGCTCCCTGGGGGAAATTTCGCACAGAAGCTCCCGGGTGATCTTCAACGGATACACTTTGCCGGGCTCTCACCTTTGCCCCGGTTCTCTGAAAAAGACGTAACCGTTTACTCTCCCGTTCCTAGCTTTGAGATTATATTAACTTAGGATATCCATCTTTGTCTATATCTATTATGTTATTTTTACTCTGAATACGTTTCCTGGCTTTCTTCTTCAGAAGAAGCCGGATCCATCCAATCTTCCATTTCCAGTGCCGATAACTGGGATTCCATAAAAGAGCGGAAACGCATTTTAAATATCTGTACCTGTTTGTATATTTCTTCGTGCTCAGACAAAATACGGCTGGCACGATAACGTGCATCTTCAATAATCCGCTGGGCGTCTTTTTCTGCTTCTTTACGGACAAATTCAGCTTCACGATTGGCATTGTTCTTTACTTCTTCAGCTGACTCCTGAGCCACTACCATGGCATTATGCATGGTTTCTTCAAGTTTTTCATAACTCTGGTTCTTCTCTTTTAGTTGTTCTATTTGTTCTTTAAGTTCCATGTTTTCCCTGACCAGGTTTTCGTAGTCTTTGGCCACTCTTTCTAAAAATTCGTCTACTTCTTCAGTATTGTATCCCCTGAAAGACCTGGCAAAATCTACGTTGTGAATATCCATGGGAGTTAATGACACAGTTCTTCCCTCCTTTCATCGTCCTAATAAGAGGTATTCTATAATTTTTTCCCACTATCCTTCCTCAGGTCACAATTTTTTTTAAGGTAATCCTTTGACGTCCCTTACGGCTCTCCCCGTGCAGTGAATAAACCTCCAGGTTACTTTTTCCCGACCGGGTCGAAATAACATCCCCCGCCTTGATTTTATAAGAAGGGCTGGTTTCTTTTCTATAGTTGACCAGCACCTGCCCCCCTTTAATCATGCTGGATGCTTTAGAACGTGAAACTCCCAGCCCCAGGGTCATTATTGAATCAAGGCGCAAGGAGGCTACCGTTCCATCGATTTCCCGGATAACAGGACGGTTGGGGGCCACTAAATCCAGTTTAATTTCTTCTACCTGAACCGAAAAACCAGCCAGGCTTTTTATCCCTAACACCCGGGGCACTTGTTCGGGCAAAATTATAACCTGTATATCCTGGCCGGGGCAATCCATGATGATATCTCCTATCATATCCCTGCTCAATCCTGCATCCATAAGAACACCTAAGATATCTCGTTCGTGAATATTATTTTTTTTGAAGTTCCCTACCACCTGTATCGCACTAACCGGAGGGTAGTGGAAGGACGCAAGAGAACTGGAAGGCCAGATAGAAAGCCGAACTCTCTGTGCCCCCGGGTAACCGCCATATAGTACATGTTCCACCCTGGGAAAAACAGCCACCACCTCTTCAGCTATTCTGCTGCGAAGGGGGTTAAGAAAAGAAGTAAGATATTCCCCTCCATTTTGCAGTACTCGATGGATTTCTTCGGAAAGCTGGTTGATCCACCTCTGTTCTCCTTCACCATGATATCTTTTAAATACATCCTCCAGGACCATCCGAGACTCTCCCTTTTCAGTTTGTAACTGCTTAGACCATTAGGCCAACACGCTATCTACCGGGGACGGTTCCTTCTCTTTCCCTGACGGCCTCAGCTTTGCTTGAGGAAGCGCTGTGTGATTTGGGGACAGGTGCACTCGCCTTCCCATTTTGTCCCTCAAGCCCACCCTATCCTCAGCTTTGCTTGAGGGGGCGCTGGACCAGTCCCCTGCTCCGCTCTTCCTACATCTTGCAGGCCAGGCAGTTACTTCAGTATTAAAACCCTACCACCATGATAGAAGCCAGGCGACCAGTATAGAGGAGGCCATTACCCCTATACTCAAGTACTGAAGCCGGTACAGTACCACATGCAAAGGAACTTTAAAGTATTCTACCGTCAATATAGGACATAGATGCACCGGTGAGACCACATACCCCATGAGGGAAGAAAGATACGCCAGGGATAACAAAGGCCACCCTTCTGCTCCTCCAGGCACCAGAGGGATTAGCAAAGGCAACGATAACCCCAGGGCAGGCGTCTGGTTTCCGGTAGCCAACCCGGCCAGGTAAGGAATTACCAGGGCGATCAGAATAACCGGGAAGCCGAATTCCCTCAGGAATACAGCCAGGGGATCCAGGGCCCCGGAATAGAGTACCATTTCCTGGAAGAATAGAATGCCGGCAATAGCCACTAAAATATTGACCTTGACGCCTGATTTTAGCTTTTTTACCCTGCTTAATAACTCTTCCCCTCTCTTGCCAGGAGTAAGCCTTTGTAGCAATGCAAGCAGTACCGCCAGGGCCAGGCCTGTATAATAAGGGAGGCCGGCCAGAAGCGGAAGCAACAGGGCTACCAGGATGGGGGAAATATTATAAATAAAACCTCCCAAGTGCCTTAAAAATCCATGGAAATCGAGTTTTTTCTCAGCCTCCTTAGCTCTGAGACCGGAGGAAACTCCCTTAAAAATAGCACGGAAGCTCTGCATAAAAGCTACCAGAAACGGAACCACAGAAAACATGATCACATAATACAGGGGAACCCCGGTGGTTTCCAGGAAAAATATCAGCGCAGGATAGAGCGGGAAAAAAAAGTAAAACAGGTGACGGTAAAACACGTTGGCCAGGGCCATGTTTTCCCTGCTTAAATTTATTTCCTCCCCAACATCTTTTACCAGGGGAGCAGAAAGATAAGCACCACCCGGTATTGGCATGAGCCCTATAAAAGCCGGAGAGGCGGCCACTATAAAACGAGGTTCACGAACCAAATTTTTCATGGCTACCAGGGCTTTCCCAATTCCACCGTTTAAGTAAAGGATTTCTCCCAAGAGGCCTATTCCCAGTATGGCTAATAAAAGGTTATGTGTCACAGAAGAAAAGGCAGTATTTTTTAAAGTTTCTCCTGTACCGTCTAGAGAAAGACCACTTAAAAAAACCATAACCGGAAGGGCTGTCCATACACTAAGCCCCAGTTTCCATCCCCTTCTTATAAGAAAAACCATTATGATAAGCGTTACCAGTACTGCTGCTACTCCAGACACGCGGACATCCCCTTTTTGTTCTGGTATAATCTGAATATCGGTTATCGGTCACCATAAATATAAGAAAATTTGATGTGCAGGGATGGCGCTACTTTTGCTTCACATTTATGGTTTGTACCATACTCAGTTAATAAAACAAACCGGTTTTCAAATTCTCAAAATCAGATTCTGGATTAAGGTTAAAATTAACAACAATACTATAGGGGAAAGATCCAGGTAACCCGCACCCATGGGGATGCTGGGGATCATATTTCGCAAAGGCCTTAACAGCGGCTCGGTAACTATCCAGAAAATACGGTAAACCTGCTCTACCATGGGAGGATAGCTGGACTGAGAGGCGACACGAAAAAACGTCAGGATTATCCTTCCCAGTAAAATAAAATACAATATTTGTATTAACCACCACAACAACTCCGTGACTAATGGTGTTGCCATTTATATCACCTGCCTTGCCTTATTTATTTAATAAAGGGTTACTACTCAGCTATAAAAGTAACTTAATTAATTGGGCGTGGTCCAAAAAGTGCAGTACCAAGACGCACCAGGGTAGCTCCCTCTTCTATGGCTACGGTAAAATCATTAGTCATCCCCATAGAAAGATGTTCCAGAGATATTCCTTCTAAACAATTTGCCTCCTGGCGTAACTCCCGGAGACGCCTGAAATATGGGCGAGCTTCTTCAGGGTCATCCACCAAAGGCGCCATGGCCATAAGTCCTGAAACCCTCAAGCCTTGCAGAGAACGAAGCTCCACCAAAAAATCTTTTACTTCTGCAGGGTCCACGCCAAACTTACTTGTTTCACCAGAAACGTTTACCTGGACCAAAGCGGATACCACTTTTCCTCTTTCTTTCGCCCAGTTTTCCAGTTTGCCCGCCAGTTTCATACGGTCCAGGGAGTGAATAAGAGAAAATCTTTGCAGGGCATCACCTACTTTATTGGTTTGCAAATGCCCCACAAAGTGCCAGTCAACTTTTTCTTGAAACTGATCTAGCTTAGCCAGGGCTTCCTGGAGACGATTTTCTCCCAGGTCCTTGATGCCCAGGCTTACAGCCTCCTTAATTTTTTCCAGGGGAACTCTTTTGGTGACTGCCACCAGTTTAACTTCCCGGGAGTCCCTGCCCGCTCGTAAACATGCATCATGTATTTGCTGCTGCAGCTTTTGATAATTGGCTGATAGCATCCCTGCCACCTCCCTATTCAAGCCTTTCACCTTCGTCAACCAGTTCAGGTCTGGAAATAACCATAGAATAAGGCTCCACACCTTCTACCACGGCTTTATCGCCCCTGGTGTAAAGGGTCTCTACCGGCTGATATGTAACTACTCCCCCACGATTTACATAAACACCTTCTTTATCTTCCAAAATAGCCTTCTCCGGAATTTTAACCCCCTGATATTCTTTATAATAAATATGCGCTCTGGAACTGCGCGCCTGGTAAAACCCGTGCAAATCTTTGTTTACCCGGTAAGTCAGGTATATTTTGTCTTCATCCTCATCTACTTCTTTATCTATTTTTTCCCCTGTTACTTCCCGCTCCGGGGCAAAAGAAAACTTGATCACCACATCTTCCTCCGTTGCTACAGTTGTGCCCCGATCGGTGCAGATAGCCACGCTAAAATACCATTCCCAGTTGTCTATCACTCTAAAAAGGGGGTCTCCTTTTTCTACAATTACCTGTTCTTCTACAGAAGAACTTTCTTTTCCTTCTTTTGTCTTTTCGATTTCTGAGCCCCCCGTATCTTCTTCCCGGACAAGCTTAAAATAAGGATAATTTCCAGGCCCGTAGCCTTCCAGTCCATCTACACCATAAGATATGACCCCTGCTTTGCTTGTAGATATATGTATTCGCCGCCAGTAATCATACCATCTGTCTTTCATTATTTTTTTCCCGGAATCAGCCTCTAACAACTTATTATAGTCACCTGCCACCAGAAAACCTATCTCACTCCCCACCCCTACCCTTTTCCCCTGGGAGACTTTTTTAAAAAATACTCCTTCCCGGGGAGCTTTTACTATCTTTTCATTTCTGGTAATAATCCCCTTAGTTTCCAGGGATTGGCGTAGTTTCCCGGGCTCGGCTACCTCCATTTGGACCCGGTAGGATAATATCCACCCACTAATCCAGTGGTAGCCTGCCTGGAATAACAAAAACATTACCAGCAACAGAACTGCCAGGTAAAGTACTCTTTCTGCCCTGGCCAGCCCGGTTTTTCCTCCACCATGTATTAAGCGATAATCACCAGGTTTTTTAGTCATCTCTTCACCGCATTCCTGGAACCAGTTTCAAAGTATATCCTGAATGCAAATGCAACGCCTATCAATGATCCAGGGCGACAAATCCCATCTGGCGGCCAGTAATCCCGTTTTCCCGGCGATGGGAATAAAAAAGAGAAGGATCTTCTAAAGTGCAGCCAGGAGAAATCTCGACGCTGCTTTCAGCCAGGCCGGTTTCTAAAAGTTGGCGGCGGCTAATTTCTTTCAGGTTAATTAAATATTTTTTTTCCCGGGGAGCTTTTTGTAAGCAACTGCGGTCTTGCCACCCCCTGGATCTAAACCGGCGGGCTACATCTTCTCCGGTTTCAAAACATTCAAAACATATGCTGGGTGAAATAACTGCTTTCATATCACCGGGCCGGGAAGAAAATTCCTCCCACATTCGCTGAGCCAGCCTTGAAGCCATCCCATGCAAAATTCCTCTCCAGCCAGCGTGAGCTATCCCTGCAGCCCTTTTGTCAGGGTCTACTATGACTATAACCTGGCAATCAGCCGAAAAAGCTGTTAAAACTACCCCGGACTGAGAAGTGACCAGGCCATCGGAACAGGGGACAGCAGAACCAGGGTAACTTCCTCTTCCCCGTTCTTCTATTCCTACACGAGTAACCTGTAGGCCATGAACAGCCTGACCTGAAACCGCCCATGCTAAATCCAGCTCCCATAAAGAAAGGAATCTGCGGCGGTTTTCTTTTACCCGGGAAAGATCGTCCCCCGTGGTCATCCCCATGTTCAGGGTAGCATAAGTGCCCCGGCTTACCCCCCCTACGCGGGTTGAAAAACCGTGTAACACACCTTTTTCGTTTAATAAAAGGGGAGATTGCAGGTATTCAATCCCCCCCTGGTGTTGCTTGATAAACCCCTTCATTTATCCGGTAAGCGCCTCCTTTCAGGTTAATGACGCCCCCGCATCGCTAAATATTACCGGGACTCCCTTTTCCAGGGACAAAGGAACATTAATGAGCCGCTGATTACGCGACCCCCTGAAAGCCAGGGTTACATCCTTTTCGTCATGGCGGTAAGGCCCGTCAACCAGGACTTCCGTAACCCAAAGCAGTTCTCTGGTAGGAGGATGATTAAGGCCAAGCTCCATCAACTCTTCAAAAGTATAACCCGTATAGGTCATCAAATGCAACTCTCTTTGCCTTGCTTCTTTACCTATTTCAGCCAGGGGGACAGGCTGCATAAAAGGCTCTCCTCCGCTAAAAGTAACGCCGTCCAGTCCCCGGTGTTCGTCCAGGCGTTTTATAATCTCCCGGGTTTCCATTTCTACTCCCTTTTCCGGATCCCTGGCTTCAGGGTTATGACAACCGTAACAGTTAAAAGGGCACCCCTGAACAAAGAGCGTCATTCGGATCCCGGGCCCATCTACCAGGCTTTCTTCCTTGATTCCAGCTACCCGGAGTTTTCTCATGTGCTTATCTCTCCTCCCCAGAAATGAGCTTTCCGGTGCTTTAACTCTTCACGTTTTCCTTCGTTGAAACGCTCTTCCGTAGAAAGGTAACCGGTAATCCTCCTGATACGCCTGATCTGAGGGCTGCCGCAGTAAGGGCAAGCGTCATCAATTAAACCGCTGTATGCACAGCTACAACACTCGTCTACGGGGTAATTAATCCCACCGTACCCCACATCTGAGTCATGCATGTGTCTGACAATCTTCTCTACTGCCTTTATATTATGCAAGGGAGGAGACTCCAGTTCTACATAACTTATATGACCGGCATTGCAGTAACGGTGAAAATTACCTTCTATAGATATCTTTTCAAACAAAGAGGTGCCATAATTAACCGGCAAATGATAGGAGTTAGTGTAAAAATCTTTATCAGTAACTCCGGGTATCTGGCCAAAGTTCTTGCGGTCTATCTCCACAAACCTGCCGGCTAACCCCTCAGCAGGAGTAGCATAAACCACAAAATTCAAGTCGTACTCCTCGGCAAACTGATCTGCCCGGCGCCTCACATGTTCGATAATACTATAAGCCATCCGGGCTGCCTCCTCATCCTCTCCGTGGTGACGTCCAATCAAAACAGTTAAAGCTTCGGCCAAACCTATAAAACCTATGGCCAGGGTACCATGCTTGATCACTTCCCGGATATGGTCTTCCAGCCTGATTTTTTCTGAATCCATATAAAGTTGCTGTCCCATTAAAAAGGGTAAATCTTTTACCTTTAGCCGGGAAAGAATCTCATAGCGATGAACCAATTGACGGGCTGCCAGGCGCAGTAATCGATCCATCTCTACGTAAAATAGTTCCGTGTCACCCCTGGTTTTTAAAGCCAGTCGGGGTAAATTAAGAGTAACCGGGGCAATATTCCCCCTACCGGCGGACACTTCAGGGCCGTGTCGATTAGCCATAGTACGGGTGCGGCACCCCATATAAGAGGGTTCTTCACCAAAAGGTTTGTTAAAAGAAGCGTCCATAAAGCTAAAAGTAGGGTTAAGGCGCCTGGCAGCTACCTGAAGGGCTAGCTGGAAAAGATCATGGTTCGGATCTCCGGAGTTTAAATTGACCCCGTCTTTTACCCGGAACACCAGGTTGGGGAAAATAGGGCTTTCCCCCCTCCCCAGTCCATTACGAAAAGCTTCCAGAATAGCCCGGGTAACCATCCTTCCTTCTTTTGAAGTATCCGTCCCCAGGTTAATAGATGAAAAGGGCACCTGGGCTCCGGCCCGGCTGTGCATAGTGTTAAGGTTATAGATGAGTCCTTCCATGGACTGGAATATCTCCTCATAAGCGGGATCATGTTTAAGATCCCGGATAACTCCCCCCATACTGTAATCAAAATGAGGGAAGCTCTGTCCTCCGTACATATCGTTTTGATTGCTCTGCAGGATTATGGCCGCCTGAGCTACGGCAGAAGAAACACGCTGGGGAGGCCTTATATAACCGTAACCCGTATTAAAACCTTCTTTAAGCAGCTTACCCAGGTCAATTTGTAGACAGTTAAGGGTTTTGCTGTAATAGTCCAGATCATGGATATGTAAATCTCCTTCCTGGTGCGCTCTGGCAAATTCCTGGGGCACCAGGTTGCTCAAATAGTATTTTTTACTGGCAGCCATGGCTATTTGAAGCATCTTGGCCGAAGGAGAATTACTTATGTTGGCATTCTCACGGTTGGTTTCCACCAGGATCTCTTTTACCGCATCCATTAGCTCTGATTTGGCATCCCGAATACGAGTGCGCTTGTCACGGTAAAGTATATACGCTTTAGCAGTACGTGCATGTCCATTCTCAATGAGGATTTTTTCTACAGCATCCTGCACATCTTCTACTGCTGGGATTAAGCCATTAAAACCCTGCTTCTTTAAAAAGGTAACTACCTGGTAGGTAAGTCCTTCAGCCGTCCGGCGATCGCTTCCGCCTACTGCTTCAGCAGCCTTATATATGGCTTCGGTAATTTGTTGTGGATGGAAAGGGACCACTCTGCCATCTCTCTTCCTTATTTCCTTGAAGTAAGGAAATTCTTCTGCAGGAGCTCCTGCATCCTGTTCCTCCCTGTCCCCTGAGTGATGCGTTATGATAGATTCTTCCTCCAAGATAACCCCTCCTTGCCTGTGTTAGTTTATATTGATTCTTTTCCTTTTTAACCTTTATATAGGCTGAGTAGTTACTGTTAAATCATCTAAACAGCCTTACCCGGGAGAACGCTTTTTTTCTTTCCTGCTGGCTATCATGTTTTCCAGCTCTTCTTTAAAAGAATCTACATCTTGAAACTTGTGAAATACAGAGGCGAACCTGACGTATGCTACCTCATCAAGCAAACGGAGCTTTTGTAAAATAATATCTCCAATCTGGTCAGTGGTTACCTCACTTGGGTACAGGCTTTTTATTTCTTGCTCTATTAATTCTACCTGATGACGGAGAGTGTCCAGGGTGACATTGGTTTTCTCCGTAGCCCGCAATAAACCGGTGAGAACCTTATTAGCGTCCCATACTTCCCTTCTTCCATCGCGCTTGAGAACCATGATAGGCTCTACTTCAACTTTTTCCATAGTTGTAAAACGCTTTTCGCACCCGGCACACTCTCTTCTTCTTCTGATGACCCGCCCCTCCTCTATAGAACGAGAATCAGTAACCCGGCTTTCTGTTCCCGAACAGTAAGGGCATTTCATAAATAACTATCCTTTTCTACAAGATTTATGGATTAAAAGGCTGATACCTACTATATATAGTTTCGATTAATGCATCATTAAATCCTTCCAGGTAGAAAAAAAAGATTAGTTAAAGAATTCACATGTTTTCCTGGAGCTCTAATGTTTGAGGCACGGGAAATCTCGGAATAATATTTGGGGTACTAAAAGGTAAAAGGAACAAACCGGGTTTTATTTGTTGCCTCCCACTATATATGATTCTTCCGGGTAATCCACCAGGATTGTATCTACTCCGATTTTAACTATTTTCTCCCAGGGCACTACAAAATCTTTCCCCCCGGCAAACTTACCCCACACACCTCCAGGTGCAGGCACAATAATACTTTTAACCCTACCCTTGTCCAGGTCCATATCCAGGTCAGTTATAATGCCCAGCCTGCGCCCGTCGTTAACGTTAACCACATCACGGTTTCTGAGTTCGGACACCCTTATCATTAACTCTCCCCTCCCGTATTTAAACACCCAGGCAAAAACTACCTGGGTAAACTGGGATAAACGGGTATTCAGGTATTTCTACTTTCGTATAGTTTGATCAATCCTTTCAAATCCGGGGGGTGTCAGTTGTTGTTCCCGGTCATGGATTTCCATGATTTTTTCATAAGGCCACAAGTTCCGGTTATTGTACGCCACCACGTCTTCATCTTTAACCGGGCTTTCCGGCAGGTCAGACAAAAAAAGCATCAGCACCGAAAAAAGCAGGGTAGCGCCTGTGAATTTTTTCATGCCAACACCTCCACATAAATCTATTGTATTTGGCGTTTAAGCTGGCCCAGAGCTGCCTTTTCCAGGCGGGAAACCTGCGCTTGAGAAATGCCTATTTCGTCGGCAACCTCCATTTGGGTTTTTCCCCGGTAAAAACGCAGAGTCAAAATATGTTTTTCTCTTTCACTGAGCCTGGTTAAGGCTTCTTTTATAGATAGATTCTCCAACCATTTTTCGTCGGTGTTTTTTTCATCGCTTATTTGATCCATCACAAAAATAGGATCGCCGCCGTCATGATATATAGGTTCAAACAAGGAAACAGGCTCCTGAATCGCATCCAGGGCAAAAACTATCTCTTCCCGGGAGAGGTTTAACTCTTGAGCTATTTCTCCTACAGAAGGATCCCTGGAAAGTTTATTAGAAAGGTTATCTCTTACCTGTAAAACCTTATAGGCTATATCCCTCAGAGAACGACTTACCCTGATAGAATTGTTATCTCTCAAGTAACGCCTGATCTCACCTATAATCATGGGCACGGCATAGGTGGAGAATTTAACATTCTGGTCAAGATCAAAGTTGTCTATAGCTTTCATCAAGCCTATACAACCCACCTGAAACAGATCGTCTACATTTTCGCCACGGTTATTGAATCTCTGAATTACACTTAAGACCAGCCTCAGGTTGCCGCTAATTAGTGTTTCTCTGGCCGCTTCGTCACCATTTCGCAAGTGCTGGAAGAGACTTTTCATTTCCTGGTTGGAAAGTACCGGAAGCTTGGAAGTGTTTACTCCACAGATTTCAACTTTGTTCAATTTTAACGACCTCCGCAAAAATTAGCCGGCTAATTAAAGTATTTCCTGAGGTGCCTGATTTATGCGAAGCCTTTAATTTTCACTTTATTCCATTTTTTTTATTTCTTTTTTTAACCTCAGAAAAATACGCTTCTCCAAGCGTGATATGTAAGACTGGGAAATGCCCATCATTTCAGCCACCTCTTTTTGAGTTTTTTCCTGGTTTCCCTTTAACCCAAACCTTAATTCCATGATGCTTCGTTCTCTTTCACTTAATTTTTCCATGGCCAGGTATAGCAATTTTTTTTCTACTTCGAATTCAATATTTTTTAGTATCAGGTCACTTTCTGTACCCAGGATATCGGAAAGCAATAACTCATTACCGTCCCAGTCAACATTAAGCGGCTCGTCAAAGGATACTTCCATGCGTACTTTATGGTTTCTGCGCAAAAACATTAGTATTTCGTTTTCTATACACTTGGAAGCATAAGTGGCCAGCTTGATATTTTTGTGAGGATCGAAGGTGTTTACTGCTTTTATAAGGCCAATAGTTCCTATTGAGGCCAGATCGTCAACACTTACACCTGTGTTTTCAAATTTCCTGGCTATATAAACTACCAGCCTTAAATTACGTTCAATTAGCATGGTACGAACCGAATTATCACCGGTCTTTAACCTGTTCAACAGGTGCCCCTCCTCTTCCATGCTCAAAGGAGGGGGCAGGGTTTCGCTATTATTAATATAATATATGTATCTACCGTAACCAGAACCTGTTAAGATAAGTAAACGCAAGTACCATAGCCTGATTTTCATCTTTAAATGTAACCATGCTTTCCTCAAGTTATTTCCCCCCTATAACATTTAATTTATGGTACCCCTTCACCCTATTTAACTTTATCCTATGGTTAGCCCGGGTTAATAAAATTTAAAACCAGTAGTCAAGACTGATTTATGACCTCTGGAGGCAAAAGAGCCTGGAAATCCCCTGAGGTCCCAAATGAATGCCCATGTAAACCTATAACTACTTTTTCCCCTATTTCATGTCTTTCTTTATTCCATAAAAAGGTAACTCCATCAGGGCGATATCCCAGCAACATTTCCCGGCTTCCCCCAACACCACTAAAAGGAATTAAAAATAACCTCGACGCATCAGGATGACTGGCTACAGCTTGCATGGCTTCCCAGGGCTCTGCCTTACCGTTAGCCAGTATTTCACAGAGCTGCCCAGGCAGCATCTCTTTTATATACCGGTGATCCATAAGTATTACTGGTTTTTGAGTAAATGGGTCTTTTAGTTGATTTCCCGTATCCAGCAATGCTGACAGTATAAAAGTAAATTCGCCTCTTTTGACTTCTACCCTGGCTTCCAGGGTGTTCTGCCATTGCTTTTCTTGAAAATAGGGCCGCAAGTATCGAACTAATGCCAGCAAAAATAAGCAACCCCCAAAAAGCCACCACCCACTTGGGGCAAATGCCTGGTCTGTTTTATCAAACAGGGCAGGGAGAGCAATGATGGTTCCGCCGGTAAGAAATGCCACCCCGAAAAAGGTTCCTAAAAGCGCCGGTAATTCTTTTATTTTTATGGGATAAAATACTAGATAAACCATTAAAACTGGTGTAGACAGTAACAGAAACCAACGCCACCATGAATATAAATTTATAGAAACTACAACTACTGATAACAGGGCCCCTATTCCTGCTCCCACCACTATTTTTTTAAACGAAGTAGAACGGAAAGTAATTAAAGAAACCATCCATAGAATGAAAAAATTCATGCCCAGGTTTACAAGTATTACCAGGTCCAGATACATATACACATCCCTACTGCCCGGTTAAACACTTTTTTATAAATATGATTTGAAACTTGACCGTATGCTTGATTATATATTAATCAAGAAATAAAATTTGTCATAGTTTGATACTCCATCCCAAAAAAAATAAAGGCTTTCCCAGCCTTTGTTTTAAATGCTCTTATTTATTTAACTATGTGCCGGCCTGCTAGAGGCCTTGTCTTCGCTGACCAGGGCAGACCATTCGCTCTAAAGTCGCTTCCACCACTCACTAATTAATATTACTCTGAATCATCTACTTTCTTCCGCCTTAAAAAGGCGGGAATGTCAATATCTTCATTCTTTTCAAAGCTAGTTTCCCCTAATTCGTCCAGTACCTGCTGTTTGCCTATATTTTTCCGATCAAAACCGGTAGCGATCACGGTGACCCTTACTTCATCTTCTAAATTTTCATCGATTACCGCACCAAATATAATATTTGCATCGGGGTGGGAGGTCTCTTTCACTACATCGGCAGCCTCGTTAATCTCGTACAGACCCAGGCTGGTATCACCGGTAATATTGATAAGTATTCCCCGGGCACCTTCGATAGATGTCTCCAACAAAGGGCTGGCTATGGCTGAACGGGCAGATTCAACAGTTCTATTTTCTCCACTTCCTACACCTACCCCCATAAGTGCAGATCCTGTTTCGGACATGATAGTTTTCACGTCGGCAAAATCAAGGTTAATTAACCCGGGTATAGCGATTAAATCAGATATCCCCTGGACCCCCTGCCGCAAAATATCGTCTGCAATGCGAAAAGCTTCCAGGATCGGAGTACGTTTCTCTACTACCTGCAACAAACGGTCATTAGGAATAACTATTAAAGTATCCACCTTGTCTTTTAATTTTCTGATACCTTCTTCAGCATGAGTCTCCCTTTTGCGTCCCTCAAAAGAAAACGGTTTGGTAACTACCCCCACGGTGAGAGCGCCTTCTTCCCTGGCAATTTCCGCTATGAGAGGAGCAGCCCCGGTGCCGGTACCCCCTCCCATGCCGGCGGTAATAAAGATCATGTCTGCTCCTTTTAATACTTCCCGGATATGATCTGCGCTTTCTTCCGCCGCCTGGCGGCCAATCTCAGGATTAGCACCGGCTCCCAACCCTTTAGTTAATTTTTCCCCGATCTGTATCTTGTTATTGGCATTGGCAAGGTAGAGGGCTTGAGCATCAGTATTAACGGCAATAAAATCTACCCCTTTTAAACCGGCGGTTATCATACGGTTTATCGCATTACTTCCTCCTCCTCCTATCCCCACCACTTTTATAGAGGCAAATTGTTCCATCTCAACATCGAATTCGATCATGATATCCGCCCTCCTTAAATACTTTTACTCAAAAATCTCGTTAAACCAGTTAAAAATACGGTTCCAGGCCCTTTTTAGCAAGCCTTTTTTAGCCCCGTCTTTCTTTTCTACCGGGGCTTCCCTGGCATAATTCAAACCGTGATAAACTATCCCTACGGCACTGGTGTAAATGGGGCTTTGAACTCCTACAAACCTGGGCTCAGCAACTCTTACCGAAACTCCAAAAATCTTTTCCGCCATCTCAGTAAGCCCTTCCATAAGAGATACTCCACCGGTAAGCACTACCCCGGCAGGAGGCATCTTCTCCCATCCCATTTTACGCATTTCCTCTCTGGAAATCTGGAGAATTTCCTGGACGCGAGGTTCTACAAAAGAAGAAATCTCCCTTTGAGAAACTTGTCGATATTCCTTGCCTCCCACCCCGGTAATTTCGACTTTAGCATCGGGTTCAGCCATAGCCGAAAGAGCACATCCATATTCCAGCTTTAAGTTTTCCGCTGTTTTAAAGCTTGTCCGCAATCCAACTGCCAGGTCGTTGGTAATATGGTTGCCTCCCACAGGAAGCACAGATAGCTTTCCCAGGGCCCCGTTCTCAAAGAAGGCCACTTCACTTTTTCCTCCTCCCAGATCCAGCAAAAAAACACCCAGTTCTTTTTCATCCCTGGAAAGAGCAACCTCCGCGCTAGCAAGCGATTGCAAAACCAGTCCCTTGACCTCTATACCTGCCCGGTTAACACACCGAATTAAATTTCGCAATGAAGTAATAGTCGAAGTAATAACCAGCGCATCTACCTCCAGGCGAACTCCCAGCATTCCTACGGGGTCTTTGATACCATCATATCCGTCTACGATAAATTCCCTGGGCATTACCTCCACTATTTCCCGGTCTGAAGGTAAGGCTATAACCCTGGTAGCCTGCATCACCCTATCTACATCTTCGCTATTTATTTCTCGATCTTCGGAAGTTACAGCAACAATACCTTTGTTGGAAATAAGCTCCACGTTAAGTCCTGCCAGTCCTATAAAGGCTTCTGCTATTCTAAAGCCTACCATTCTCTCTGCTTCTTCTACGGCACGTGAGATCGCTTGCACTGTTTCATCGAGATCTACAATGACGCCTTTTTTTAAACCTTCCGAAGAACTAAAACCTACCCCGACAATATTTACCGTCCCATCGGGCAGGGGTTCACCTACAATAACTCTAATATGTGCCGTTCCTACATCTATCCCAACTACCAGGTCTTTTCGTTTCAATCTTGCACCCCCTTGGTTCCCCTGTAGCTATTCCTCCACATATTACATAATTCAACAAAGTAAATAAATTCCCTTTTTTGGTTTAAATATTTTCCAAAACGGCGACTTAATTGGAGAAAGTAACGATTTTCATCCCCCGAAGCTTCATTTCTATGTGTCAGCATATTATTTATTAAAAAAATAGTAAACTCCCTTGTCTTTATAATTCGAGCTTTTTTGACAATCAAAGCATCAGGAACTTTCCTGTTGGCTTATTTCACTTTGAAGCTTTCGCCTTTCTATCCTGGCATTTAGCTTTCTTAATTTTTCTTCCAGCCTTTCATAGCCCCTATCCAGGTGACAGGTGTTATGGACCACGGTTTCACCGCGTGCAGCCAATCCTGCAATAACCAGGGCTGCCCCCGCTCTTAAATCTTTAGCATTTACTTCAGCTCCGGATAATAATGATCTCCCTTCTATTAAAGCTGTCCTGCTGTTCACTTTAAGCACGTTAGCACCCATTTTGTTTAATTCGCTTATGTAGTCCAGCCGAGCTTCAAACACGTTTTCTTTAACCGTGCTCTTCCCTTCCGCTTGCGTTAAACATGCCAGCATAGGAGGCTGTAAATCCGTAGGGAATCCCGGGTAGGGCTGGGTACGTAATTCCAGGGGAAGTAATGTTCTCCCTCTTATCCAGATATAATCATCGCCCTTTTCCAGTTCTACCCCGGCTTCCCTAAGCTTGGCGCACAGTGCTTCCAGGTGACGGGGGATAACCT
>Ga0207421_10001363_pt1 | contig 31515 bp, 23 predicted proteins | sample SodLakKL_010_SED_4_FD_187542 | JGI IMG/M metagenome (GOLD analysis project Ga0207421, IMG submission 187542) | Alkaline sediment microbial communities from Lake Tanatar, Kulunda Steppe, Russia - 8KL_010_SED (SPAdes) (version 2) | ecosystem: Environmental > Aquatic > Non-marine Saline and...
TACATTTCAATTTCACCTCACAATCCAGGTCTCCGTACCTGCAATAAGATCATCCAGGTTTCCCTTTCCCATTTTCTTAACGGCTGCTTCAACCTGAAGGTTTACCATCTCGTCGTAGGTCGGGCGCTCCACATCATAAAAAACACCAAACGGACGCGGTAATTTATCTTCATGGCGGTTGTCCTCGAAAAAGCGTGAAAGCAGATATGCCTTGAAGTGGTCTTTTTCATCATGCACCCAAAGATCCGACTCGCTGAATTCATCACCCAGCTTCACCACCTGAGGCTTCATTCCGTCCAGACGGATTCCTTTATCGGCATCGTTTCCGAACACCAGCGGTTTGCCCTGCTCCAGGTAGAGCGCGGTTTCGCTTCTGCGCTGCTTGTCGGTATAGACTTCAAATGCGCCGTCGTTAAATACGATGCAGTTCTGATAAATCTCAAGCAGCGATGTGCCCTTATGCTCGTGCGTACGGGCCATGATTTCGTTGAGGTGTTTCGGATCGCGGTCCATCGCCCGGGCGAAAAATCCCGCATCGGCTCCCATGGCCAGCGCCGCCGGATTAAACGGATGATCCAGCGAGCCCATCGGAGTCGATTTGGTCACCATCCCCTCTTTCGACGTTGGCGAATACTGACCCTTCGTCAGCCCGTAAATCTCGTTATTAAACAACAGTATGTTGATGTCCACATTCCGGCGCAGCGCGTGAATGAGGTGGTTTCCGCCAATCGAAAGCGCATCCCCGTCGCCGGTTATCACCCAGACGCTCAGCTCGGGCCGGGTAACTTTAAGGCCGGTTGCAATAGCAGGCGCGCGTCCGTGGATGGAGTGCATCCCGAAGGTGTCCATGTAGTACGGGAAGCGTGATGAGCAGCCGATTCCTGCAATAAACGCAATGTTTTCTTTTGGCACGCCCAGCTCAGGCATCAGATTTTGAACCTGCTTCAGAATGGTGTAGTCGCCGCAGCCGGGACACCAGCGCACGTCCTGATCAGACGCAAAATCCTTCCCTTTCAGTTTGGGCATGGCGGTTTGACCGTTGGTATTTTTCTCTTTAACTGACATAAAATGATCTGCTTTTCTGATTTAAAATTTACTTGCGCGCTCGATGGCATCACACAGTGAAGAAACCGAAAACGGAACGCCCGTGATGCGGTTATACCCGTGGAAGGTGTACTCCGGAAACTGATCCCGCAGCATCTTAATGAGCTGACCGTTGTTGATTTCCGGCACTAAAATCACATCAAACCGGGAGAAAATAGTCTCGAGATTCTTGGGAAACGGGCTCAGATAACGGATGTGCGCATGTGAGGCCGCAAGTCCGCCGCGGTTGACCTCGTGCACTGCCGCTTTGATTGAGCCGTATGTTGATCCCCAGCCAACGACCAGAACTTTGCCGCTGTTGGCGCCTTCATCAATCTGCTGCTCCGGAATAAAATTGGCAATATTATCCCGCTTCTGAGCGCGGAGGTGCGTCATTTTATGATGATTGTCGGGATCGTATGAAATGTTTCCGGTTTTGTCCTCTTTTTCTAGCCCGCCGATTCTGTGCTCCAAACCTTTAGTGCCGGGGATGGCCCACTTGCGAACAAGCCGGTCATCACGCAGATACGGAAGATAGGCCTCGTCTTCTGCTTCACGCGGCTTTGCGTAAGAAACGTTGATGTCTTTCAGATCAGATGATTTCGGAAACTTCCATGGTTCGGCTCCGTTGGCGATGTAGCCGTCAGAAAGGAACATAACCGGAATCATGTGCTCGAGTGCGATTCGTGACGCTTCGAAAATCATTTCAAAACAGTCTGCCGGAGATGCCGGAGCAACCACAGCAAGCGGAGATTCACCTGCCCGCCCGTACACCGCCTGAAGCAAATCCGACTGCTCGGTTTTGGTCGGCATGCCCGTAGACGGACCGGCCCGCTGCACGTTGATAATCAACAGCGGCAGTTCGAGCATCATGGCCAGCGCAATGGCTTCCGTCTTGAGCGCAATTCCGGGGCCGGAACTGCTTGTTACCCCAAGGCTCCCGCCAAAGGCCGCACCGATTGCGGATGTGACCGCAGCAATTTCATCTTCGGCCTGGAAAGTGCGAATATTGTAGTTTTTAAGCTTGGAAAGGCCGTGTAGAATATCTGAGGCAGGCGTAATTGGATACGTGCCCAGGAATAAATCAATGCCCGATTTCTCCGTTGCTGCAGCAAGGCCGATTACAGCCGCTTCATTTCCTGTGATGTTCCGGTATGTGCCTGGCTCAATCTGTGCGGCATTTACCGAATAGCGCTCGGAAAACAGCTCCGTTGCTCCGCCGTAAGCATAGCCGGCTTTGAGCGCCGTTACGTTGGCATCCGCGATTTCCGGCTTCTTGCTGAATTTCTTTTCGACAAAAGTAACGGTTGGCTTTACATCCCGGCTGAACAGCCAGTAAATAACGCCCAATACGAACATGTTTTTGCAGCGGTCAACGTCCTTGGGCGGCAGTCCGGAATCCTGAAGGCTGGCACGTGTGAGCTTGGTAACATCCAGCCGGACGAGTCCAAAGCCCGAAGTCTGCACCTGATCCAGCGGATTGTCTTCGGGGCCGTACTTGGCCAGGTTTAGATCACGCTTGCCGAAACCGTCCTCATTGGCAATAATGATTCCACCGGCCTTTAAATACTTCAGGTTTGCTTTAAGGGCGGCTGCGTTCATCACCACGAGCACATCGCAGCTGTCGCCGGGCGTGTGTATGGCCTTGCTTCCAAAATGTATCTGGAATCCCGATACACCGGCCACGGTTCCTTGCGGGGCGCGGATTTCAGCCGGGAAGTCCGGCAGTGTGCTCAGGTCGTTCCCGGCAAGAGCGGTGGTGTTGGTAAACTGGGAGCCTGTGAGCTGCATCCCATCACCGGAGTCACCGGCAAAACGTATGGTTACGTCTTCTTTTTCCTGTATTCTAACTGACATATAATCTTTTAATAATCTGTTGTGATGCGGCGGATTTCGCCAAAAAGATTTCCATGGCTATTCCATGGCAGCGAACTTCTTTTCCCGCTGTGCTTTAGCACGTTAAGCTAATGGCTAAAGTCCTTTTTCACCTGAATTCATTCCTCATAATTTGCTTATCTGCACTTCTGGCTTTCGGCTGTACCTGCCTGAAAACGAAAATATTACCAGCGTGAACAAACTAACTATTTTATGTTAAATTACCCCCAATTGATGAAACAGATATGAAGCCTGCCCTGCATCTGCACCTCTTTACCAATCAGAACCATTTATAACTGCTCATGAGTACTTCATACAATCCGAAACGAATTTCGATCATTGGCGCCGGCAAAATCGGTGAAGCCATCATAGAGGCTATGGTTGCAACAAAATTCTATAAAGAGCCTCACATTACGGCCACTGCACGCTCCCAAAAGCGGATGAATTATCTGGAACAAACCTTCGGCATCAAAACGGCTTCAAATGCTGAAGCAGCGGCCGGCTCGGATGTAATTGTTCTGGCCGTAAAGCCACAGCTTGCACAGAAAGTTATTAACGAAATTACCCCGTCGCTAAGCAAATCCACCCTGCTGATTTCGGTAATGGCGGGCATCACCCTGGCACAAATCGATAAATGGACCGGCTCAAAGTGCCCGGTTGTACGGGCCATGCCCAACACGCCCCTTCGCATCCGTAAAGGCATGACGGCACTCTGCGGATCATTAACTGCCCAGGCTCACCACGTAGGCTTTGCCGAAGCCATGTTCAATACTATGGGCCGCACTTTGGTGATGGATGAAAAGCTTTTTGATGCCGTTACGGGCCTCAGCGCCAGTGGTCCGGCTTTCATCTACATAATGATTGAAGCCCTGGCCGAAGGTGGTGTGAAGGCGGGCATTCCGCGTCATCTTGCAACTGAACTGGCGGCTCAGGCCTGTCTGGGCTCGGCCTCCATGGTTCTGGAAACCGGAAAACACCCTGCCGTTTTAAAAGATGAAGTAACCACCCCGGCGGGCTGCACCATCGACGGCATTTTAAAGCTCGAGGAAGGCGGCATTCGCGTTACGCTTATCAAAGCCGTCGAGGAGGCAGCGATTAAAGCGAAGGCGCTTGGGGAGGTCGAATAGGGCATTGGAAGCCATCACGCTTTACCATGAACAGAAACACTAAAAAAGGGAAACGCAAAAAAACACTAAGATGAAAAATGGCACCAACTAATCCGGCGATGTCTCTAACTCATCAATTGTCTGAACCTTTGATTAAGCTGATTTATGTGATTTAGTGTGATTATGCCCGAGCTTTGTAAATTGCCTGGGTTGAAGGTTACGCCCCGTAACAATCATAGTTAATCAAGTTAATCAGCGAAAATCAGTGGTTCAAAGGGTGATGCGCAACATCCCGACCATAATCTTCGTACAGCTGCCCAATCACACTACGAAACCAAACTGAGTTATGATTGCGCCAAACCCAATTTTAAGATTTTCAGGACTGTTCTGCGTGATGTTCCTGATGATGATTTCCATCCCTGTCAGTGATGTTATCGCTAAGGAATTCCACATCCGTCAGATTGATATTGTCGCCGAAATCCAGGCCGATGGCAGCGTTCACGTTTCGGAAACACGCACTTTCTATTTCGACGGATCTTTTTCCTGGTATCAGCAGGAGATCAATAAACGGGGATTCAGCTCGATTGATAACATCACCATTAGTGAAAATGGAAGACCGCTTCAGTTTTCTGATTCGAATGATGAAGGCACGTACTCTGTAAGAGATCGAAGAAACACGGTGGAAATCCGCACCAACTTCTCTGTCAGAAACGATGAACGCCGGTTTACGCTTAGCTATGAGCTGAGGGACGCCATTGCTTCGAACGGAGACTGGGCCGAGTTCAACTGGGCGTTTATAGGCTCCGGATGGGACAGGCCACATGAAAATATCAGCATCACGGTTCGGCTGCCTGAGGAGGTTCGCAGAGACGAACTTCACGCCTGGCAGACTTCCCGCGCGCGGAATCATGCGCTTTCTTCCACAAATCGGGAAATCAATTATACGGCTGAGAACCTAAGAAGCGGACGCAACTTAAGAATACAGACTATCTTTCCGGTCCGGGTTATGCAAAGCACCGTGCCCACAGATGCCGTGCTCGACCCTTTCATAATACAGGAGCGAATCGACGCTGAGCTACTGGCTGAAGCCGAAAGGGAGGTGCTGCGGGAACAACGTGCAGGCTGGATGGTGCCGCTTGGCTACTTCTTCATTCTGCTGAGTCTCTTATTCACTGTTTATATGGTGATGAGATTCGGACGAAAAGCGCAGCTTGGTAATCAGATTTCGGCCATTGCAGAACGGCCTCCTTCGGTTATGGAGCCGGCATTAATCGGATGGCTGTTCCGGTACAAATTCAGCGCGCATCAGCACCGGTTTACGGCCAGCATTTTTGATATGGCCCGGAAGGGATATTTCAGTCTATCTCAGGAAAAAGGCGAAACGGCTGTCCTCAAAAAAGAAAAAGACGTATTTATGCTGCAGCGTACAGAAAAAGCCATATCAGGTGATCTCAAGCCCTGGGAAGTAAGCCTGATTAAAATGCTGGAAGAACGCCTGGGCGGCGAAAAGAAGTCGTTCGAAGACGTTTTCAAAAGCAGGTCCACCTACAAAGAAAGCTCAGAGTTTAGTAAATGGTGGAACTCCTGGTTTACCGAAATTGGAAAAGAAGCCCGCTCAATGGATTTGTACGTGGATAACGTGAAACCGATGGCGGCCTTGATCGTTGTCCAGCTCATGTTCCTCACCATAGCCTTGGGCCTGGGCATTTATATTGGCGGAATAAACGCTTCCCCCGCTATCGGGCTCCTCATCGTTTCTTTGGCCGGAGCATTCAGCGCCTTTATGCTGAACGTACGCACAGAAAAAGGCGAGCTGCTTTATCAGCAGTGGATGGCGTATTATAACGCTTTAAAGGATGGGCGCGTCAGTTTAGCCGAAGATCTGAAAGGACTGCACATTATTTATGGAGTACTGTTCGGATTATCAGGCAAACGAATGACTAACCTCATCAGCTCGATGCAGCTCGAAGGCAGCGATCTCACCTGGATGTACTTTATTCCCGGTACCATGCCGAATGCTGCGCTGTTCGGTCAGGCGGTGAACAGCATGGTTCAGTCTGCGGGCACTTCCATTTCAACCGGCACATCCGGAGCAGTTGGTGGTGCGGCAGGCGGAGGCGGTGGCGGCTCTGCGGGCTGATTAAGAATTAGCAGCACATCATTATACAAAAACAGCCTGCCGGCTATATAACCGGACAGGCTGTTTTAATGTAAGGTACTGAATCTAACAGAAACTGATTTTATTCGCAGAAAGCGTTAAATACCATTGTTAAGTCGTCGGCCACTTCCTGAGCCGAACGCCCTTCAACGCGGTGACGCGGAATCATCGCCTTAATTTCACCATCTTTGAAAAAAGCAAAGGAAGGCGATGAAGGCGGATATTCAGAAAAGTATTCACGCGCACGTGCTGTAGCTTCTTTATCCTGACCTGCAAACACCGTATACATATGATCGGGCGTTTTATCGTTTCCAAGCGCGATTTTTACTGCCGGACGCGCATTACCTGCCGCACATCCACAAACTGAATTTATAACCAGCAGGAAAGTACCTTCTTTGGTGTCTTTCATTAGCTGGTCTACCTCTTCCGGTGTTTTCACTTCCTTAACGCCCAGATCGGTAAGTTCTTCCCGCATCCAGGAGGTGTCTGGGCCTATTCCGAAACCAAATTGCATAATAACGACTCATTTTAAGAGTTAATAGTAATCTTCAAACCGGCGCAGTACACATCACACTGAGTGGTGGTGTACATAACTAATAATACGCTGCTTTGTGTAACAGCCATACACGCCTTATCTTTGGTTGCTAATATAACACTTTTAGCTGTTTTTTAGTGCCTCCACTCTTTCCTCTCCAGTTTCAAAACCAGATGATTTCTTTTATAAAATTTCAGCACACAGCACCTTTGCTGATAGTATTATTCGCTGCCTTCTCTATGATGAGCCTCCAGGCCTGCTCGAGCACTAAAAACGTGAGCAGCCAGCGCATGGTTAATCCTATTCAGCCGGATGGCAATTTCGATGAATGGCCTTCAGGATCTCTGGATACAGGATTAATAGACGACTTTGATGTAGCAATTGCCAACGACGATAAGTACGTGTATATAGGAGTGAATTTCCGAAACAACCGCACCTACCGCATGGCGCGCGATCATGGATTCCGGATTTACGTGGATAGCGATGCCACATTTCGCCGCTCTTTCGGAATAGTCTTTCCCACAGGGCTTGTGGAAGCACTCGGAGATTACCCCGGCGCAAGACGTAATTATCTTGAAAATCCTTCATGGCAAAACCTGCCCGAAAACCGTCTGTTAATTGAACGGGCCGAAAGTCAGATGGGGTCTCGCGTACAGATAATTCGTCGCACCGACCGAAACGACTCTATACGCCCCGCTCTTGTTTCACGCGAACAGCTTGAGGCAAACGGAATCCTGATGGGTATGAGCGAAAGCAGCAGAGTGATGTCTATCGAGCTTCGCATCCCTATCGATGACGGATCCGAAGACTACTTTTCCGTAATCCCGAACAGCAATGGTCGTTTCTATATAGATTTTGAAATTGAGCCTATTAGCTATGAGCAGGTAACCGGGGAAGTGCCGGGTCTCGAAACTGTAGATGTAGCCGACAACAGGGATCCAAGACAGCGTAATACGCGTGCACGACAGGAAATGAGCGTTTCGAATCCTCAGCTGTATTCAATGCTTGGCTACAGCTATCAGTCGCGAATACGCGTAACTCTGGACCGCTGACTTCTGTGCAGCTCACTTGTCCTGCATAATAAAAAAGGGTTGCCTCCATCGGAGACAACCCTTTTTTTATGCTATAAACTTATACTTACTTCGCAGCTTTGTAAAGTTCGTTGGCCTTATTCCAGTCTACTACGCTCCAAAAAGCAGAGATATAGTCCGGACGGCGGTTTTGGTAATTCAGGTAATATGCATGCTCCCAAACGTCTAGTCCCAGGATTGGCGTGTGGCCATCCATTAGCGGACTGTCCTGGTTTGGTGTGGAAGTAACGTGCAGTTTTCCACTTTTATCTAAAACAAGCCATGCCCAGCCGGAGCCAAATCGTGTTGCAGCTGCATCAGCAAACTTTTCTTTAAAGGTATCGAAGCTGCCAAATGTACTGTTAATTGCATCAGCGAGCTCACCTGTTGGGTTTCCACCGCCTTTTGGGGAAAGGATACTCCAGAAAAGCGAGTGGTTTGCATGGCCACCGGCATTGTTTATTACAGCCTGCTTTTTATCTGCAGGTACACTGTTGATGTTTCTAAGCACTTCTTCGACAGGTTTCGATGCGAATTCGTGACCTTCTAAAGCTGCATTAGCTTTGGTTACGTATCCGTTATGATGCTTGGAATGATGGATTTCCATCGTTCTTGCATCGATATGGGGTTCGAGTGCATCGTATGGGAAGCTTAACTTCGGAAGTGAAAAAGCCATAATAGTTACTCCTTAATATTTTGAGTGTTAATTAGCAGTTTAATGATGAACCAATATTTTTATTCTGCTTTACAAGGTAGTAAAGCACCCTTATAATATTATAAATATAGATCTTATCACAAAGCTGTGCAAGCGTTTATGCTGTTATGCATACCTCAACAATACCTCTCTGAATATAATTCAGATACAGTCCGGTATTCATCGGGAAAAAGCGCTCCTGCTTTTGTATCTTACGTCGAAATAATTTACGCAGATATGCAGAGCCTCAATAAAGGCTCTAAACAACGAAATGAGAAAAACAGTTATGAAATACGAGTATGATTTAATCATTATCGGCAGTGGACCGGCCGGATTTTCCGCCGCCATGCAATCTACCAAGTTTGGAAAAAAAGTGCTTTTAGTAGAAGCCGATGAGAAACATCTGGGCGGAGCATGGATTAATGCGGGCACGGTACCAAGTAAAGCGCTGCGAGAAGCAGCATCATCAATTTACAAGTACAACCAGTTGTTCAGCGACCAGAGCGATAAAAAAGTATATCACCGCTATAAAATGTCGGAACTGCTTCGTTTTAAAGACAGGGTTGTTAGTTATGAAACCAGCGAAGTAAAAAGAAACCTTATTAAAAATGAAGTTCACACTGCCCGTGGCATGGGTAAGATGAGCGATCCGCATACAGTAGAAGTAACCGACCATCTGGGTAAGGTTAAGAACTACACAGGCGAATACATTCTTGTGGCAACAGGTTCCAGCGCCCAAAAGCCAACAACCTTCAAGGTCGATAATAAAATAGTTGTCGATAACAAAAGCCTTGTAAACATGTCGCATGTTCCGCGCAGGCTTGTAATTATTGGTGGCGGTGTAAACGCAATCGAATACGCAACTATCTTTGCAGCTCTTGGTACGAAAGTAAACCTTCTAAGCTCTCGGGATGAATATCTGCCGTTTCTGGATTCTGAAATCAAGGAAGAGTTTAACCGCTTAATGGACCGCCACAGGCTCATTATACATACCGGTGTACATGTAGATGGTGTTGCGCTCAATCCGCTTAGAAACTGCACGGAAGTGAAATACCATAATATTGAGACAAAGGAAAACAGGGTAATCGAAACCGAACAGGTAATTCATTTTGGCATTCGCAAACCAAACACAGATAACATAGGTTTGGAGAAACTTGGTATAGAAACCGACGATGAAGGCTATGTTAAAGTAGACGGCCATTATCAGACCTCCGTTAAATCTGTATACGCAGCCGGCGACATTATTGGTTTTCCCGGACTCGCCTCGGCTTCTTTTACTCAGGGTCGTATCGCCAGCTGCCATATGGCCGATAGAGAGAGCATCAAATTAACCGGTTCTCATCCTTTTGGAATTTATACCATTCCTGAAATCTCCAGTATCGGGCTCACAGAAGATGAAGCTAAAGCTCAGGGAATCGACTACGCTGTAGGTCGGGCGTATTACAAAGAGCTGACCAAATCATCGGTAAGTAATACAGATATTGGCATTCTCAAGCTCGTTATTAACCCTGAAAACCGACAGCTGCTTGGTGTCCACATCATAGGGGATTCGGCCTGCGATATTATTCATATTGGCCAGACCATGATAAAGAACAATGTGAGCATCAATTACCTGATAGACAATATTCTGAACTATCCTACATTCAGTGAAGCCTATCGCGTAGCAGCCTTTAATGGTATCAACAGGATTGAAAAACGCGGACTTAAGTACCAGAACGGTAAATCCTGATACTTATAGTCTTCCCCAGTTTTAACAGAGTGATGGGTTACTAATTTAAAAAGGCGCTTGCTTTCGGCAGGCGCCTTTTTTTATATAAAGTGTATGGCCATGGAAAGGCCCTTTCCATCCGTTTCCGGCGGAATGGGAAGCGTACGGATAGGCCTGTAAGGAGTTTGTGCAGCCATAATTGCCAGAATGAGAGCATCCAGAATATCATCATCCTTTACCTCACCCTTTAGAAATGCTCCCCTGATTTCAGTAAATAAGTCTTCAATTCTGTTATCGGCCCGCCGGAGCAAATCGAAACGACGTTCAATCCCTTCTTTGGTTTTCTTTTTGGGCAACGGTTCGCCCCCGCGGTTCAGCTTTTTGAACAGCAGCTCGGGATGGCTCTCATGTACCTTTGGTATCAACGACGTGTTCTCCTGCAGGATATCGTCAACCTGCCGGATTTTTGGCATGATGTTCCACGCCTGCTTGCTGAAGCGTTTACCGGTTTTAGCCTCGTTGATGTCGCAGGCCGCTTTGTAGTCGTTCACCAAAAAGGCCGACCTCACGGGAGGACCAAAAACCGACGAACTGTATCCCGGGCCCAGAACCCTTCTTAGAAGAAAGTCGCACATCCGCACCGGCTGATCCTCGCTAAGGCCAATAGGCACATCTATAAATGTACAATCCTGCTCGTGCAGCCATCCATTCAGATCCTGTGAGGTGCGCAATAATTTATATGATGCGCGGCTGCGGTCCAGCGAGACTGCTATCCAGCCGGCTTTGCATCCGTCTATTCCTGAAGTCTTTACATTCGGTTTCATGCGTTGTTCCTGAAAATAAAAAAACGGCTTTGGCAACCTGCTTCGATGGAAGCTGATGCTCAAAGCCGCCAGATAACGATTTTAACTTTACAAATCCGGAGAAAGCCGGATTATTTCACAATAGGTTTAAGCTGTATGTACAACTCATCAAGCTGATCTTTATCAACCGAGTCCGGACTGTTATCCATTGTGCTTTGAGCACGCTGGTTTTTGGGGAATGCGATTACGTCGCGCAGGCTTTTTGCCCCAGTAAGCAGCATCACAATACGGTCTAACCCAAAGGCGATCCCACCGTGCGGAGGTGCACCGTACTGGAACGCTTCGAGAAGAAAACCGAACTTTTCTTTGGCTTCTGCTTCTTCTATACCGAGCGTTCTGAACATGGTTTTCTGAAGCTCATAATCATGGATACGAATAGAACCACCGCCAATTTCGCTGCCGTTCATAACTATATCGTATGCCCGGGCACGAACGGCTCCGGGATCCGACTCCATTTTATGGATATCTTCGGGGTTCGGCGATGTAAACGGGTGATGCATCGCATAATAGCGTCCATCATCTTCGTTGAATTCAAAAAGCGGAAAGTCTGTCACCCAAAGAAAGTGTGTTTTCTTCTCGTCTATCATCTCGTATTCTTTGGCAAACATTATCCTCAGATCGCCCAGTTGGTGATAAACAAGCGGGGCCTTACCTGCCAGGATAAGCACAAGGTCTCCGGTTTGAGCACCGGCCGCTGCCACCATTTTATGCGTGGTTTCTTCGCTCACAAATTTGGAGACGGAAGAATATACTTCATCCTCGTTATTTTTGATATAGATTAACCCGCCGGCGCCGATTTCCTGCTGTACGCGCTTTGTGAGGCGATCCATCACACCGCGACCAAGACTGCCAAACCCCGGCGCAACAAAGCCGACAACCTTACCGCCTTCAGCTACCGTTTTGGAAAAAACCCTGAATTCAGAACCGGCTACTATGGGCGACAAATCCTTAAACTTCATATCAAAACGAGTATCAGGTTTATCGCTTCCGTAAGTCTGTATTGCTTCCTGATAAGTCATTCTGGGAAACGGAGTTTCAATCTCTTTTCCCATTGTGTCTTTCAACATACGCGCCATCAGGCCTTCAGCCACCGAATAAATGGATTCCTCATCCACGAAGGACATCTCGACATCAATCTGGGTAAACTCTGGCTGACGATCGGCCCGAAGGTCTTCATCACGGAAACACTTCACAATCTGGAAGTAGCGATCCATTCCGGAAATCATAAGCGTTTGCTTATAAATCTGCGGGCTTTGTGGCAGCGCATAAAACTTGCCCGGATTTACACGGCTTGGCACCAGATAGTCGCGGGCACCTTCGGGTGTGGAACGCATCAGCACGGGAGTCTCAACCTCTGCAAACTGCAGCTCATTGAAATAATCGCGCGTGCTTTTGTAAACGGCAGATCGAAGCATCAGATTTTGCTGAAGCGGTTTCCGGCGCAGATCCAGATAACGGTTTTTTAATCGTATCTCTTCATTAGTTTGTATATCGTCCTTAATTTCGAACGGCGTGGTTTTGGCTTTTGAATAGATATGCAGGCTTTTAACCCTCACTTCAATTTCACCGGTAGCCATATTAGGGTTTATGGTTTCTTCATCACGCTTGCGCACATAACCCCGGATTCCAACAACATATTCGGAACGGAGTTCATCCGCCAGCTTATGGGCTTCCGGTTCATCCTGCGGAGAGAACACCACCTGTGTAAGTCCGTACCGGTCACGAAGATCAATAAATATCACGCCCCCTAAATCGCGGCGCGTATTAACCCAGCCGTTAAGGATTACTTCTTCGTTTTCGTGCTTACTTTCTAATTCACCACAAGTGTGCGTGCGTTTTAACAACATAAATTTATTATCTGACTAAGAATTGCTTTTAAAAAAATTGTGTTTACCCCTGAATATGGCAAGACACCAAAAATAAGAAATTAACAGACTATTTCCCGTCCGGGAATGGTAATTTAGTATGATGGATATTTTTACCTTAGCATTACTTGTATCGGTAGCATCTTGCGGCTACATGACTGGCCTCGTCGTGTTTGTACAGCTCGTACATTACCCTTCTTTCCTTTTTGTTGACAAGTCTAAAGGTACGGCTTTTCATAACTTCCACACGCAGTTCACGGGTTATGCCGTCGGGCTGCCAATGGTTGCCGAACTGATTGCTGCATTCGCAATGATTATCTTTGCGCCGGACACCCTTTATCTTGCCCTGTCCATTTTATCGGCTGTACTGCTTCTGATTGTCTGGCTGGAAACAGGCCTGCGGGTAATCCCGGTTCACAATAAACTTCAGCAAAATGCTCTAAAGGATGATGAACTCATAAACAAACTTATAAAATCAAACCGAATCCGAACCTACAGCTGGTCAGCACGTTTTCTCTTGTTGCTCTTAATTATTAAATTGCTACTTTACTGAGAATAAAGATATGAGCTGATTTAAATTTTGGACTATTATACCAATCAGCTTAAGCTTATAGTGGATTTTAAAAACAGGGAGTTTATAGACGAATGGATGACATTCGAATTTTAGTTGCCGACGACCACAGTGTGGTTCGATACGGGTTAACTACTATCTTCAACAGCGTTCCGAAAATTACGGTCGTTGCAGAAGCATCAAGCGGCGTGGATGCCTTTGAGTTGTATAAAGCTCAAAGGCCCGACATCTGCTTTTTAGATATAACCATGCCAGATATGGATGGTATAGAAACTTGCAGATCCATTCTGGGGTTCGATCCGAATGCCAAAGTTATTATCATGACAATCCACCTGAGTAAAGAATATCTCAATAAAGTTCTTGCAGCAGGCGCTCATGGGTACATGCTTAAAAACTCTTCGAAACAGGAAATTCTTGAAAATATCCAGAAAGTGATGAAGGGAGAGCGCGTTTTTAGCAAAGCCGTTTCCGAACTAATGGCCAAAAGCTTTATGGATACCCACGATTCCGGAAATATCGGAAACCTTCTTACCAAACGTGAAAAAGAAATACTACGTTATATTACAGATGGTCAAACGAATCAGGCCATTGGAGAGCAGCTTTTCATCAGTCCCAGAACCGTTGAAACTCACAGGGCAAATCTGATGCAAAAACTTCAGGTTAAGAATACAGCTGCTTTAGTACGTAAAGCATTGCGAGAAAACATTTTATGATTTTTATACGTATTTATACGGATAAAATTTACGGGATAAAACTTATTGCTCCCCACCTGTTTTAGTGATAAATTAAAATATACAAATGGGGTAATAGCCGTCTGTAGATGATAAATTAAACGTCCTGGTCTGAACCGCCAGGACGTTTTTTTTTGCCTTTTATTTTCTAAAAAGCCGCTTTAAAATAAAAAGGGCCCGATATTCCCATACCAGGCCCTTCATGTTCCAAGCATTAAGGTCAATTAATGAAGGAAGTAGCTTTTAGCATGCGATCTGCTTTAAGGAGCAATCAAGAACAACCACTCGTTGCCCCGCAGGTTTCGCATTTTAAACAGGTCCCGTTACGGACCATTGTCATACTGCCGCAGTCTCCGCAAATATCACCGGTGTAGCCCATACTGCGTGCCCGTTTGTATTTCACCATGAACTTGCTTTCACCTTTAACAGGATTAGATGCGACAGGAGCAGATTCTACAGGCGTTGCTGCTGGCTCATCGCGGTTCTCTTCTGGCTTTACGTTGCCGTTAAGCTCGTTATCGGATGGACCTTCCTCTCCTTCCGGGCGCAACGTGCGCGAAAGAATTTCTTCCGGGCCCACATGTGCCAGATCGTCGCGATCCATATAGGTTACGGCCAGCTCACGGAAAATGTAATCAATAACCGATGTGGTCATTTTGATGTGAGGATTTCCTGCCACCATGCCGCTTGGCTCAAACTTGGTGAAGACAAATGCATCAACAAACTCGTCAAGCGGAACGCCATGCTGAAGTCCCAGCGAAATCGAAATGGCAAAGCAGTTCAGCAAACTCCGGAACGCAGCCCCTTCTTTGTGCATGTCGATGAAGATTTCACCAATCTGACCATTATCGTACTCGCCCGTGCGCAGATAAACGCTCTGTCCGCCTATTTTACATTTTTGCGTATAGCCTCCGCGACGATTAGGAAGACGCTGTCGGCCGGATACATACTTATGTATGATGCGCTCGGCTGTTTTAACAACTGCATCCTGGGCAACGTTATCCGTTTCGCTAAGTGGCTGCTCAGTTGCATCATCCTCTTCCTGCACAACTTCAAGAACGTCTGAAGTTGAGTTTAACGGCTGGCTAAGCTTAGACCCATCGCGGTACAGAGCATTGGCCTTAAGCATCAGCTCCCACGAGTCCATATACGCCTTCTTAAGCTCTTCAATTCTGGCTTCGTTAGGAAGGTTGATGGTCTTGGAGATCGCGCCGGATATAAACGGCTGTGCAGCCGCCATCATACGGATGTGGCCTAAGGCAGAAATGTAGCGGGTGCCGATCTTGCCACACTTGTTGGCGCAGTCGAATACAGGAAGGTGCTCATCCTTAAGGTGAGGCGCTCCTTCTACAGTCATCGTACCGCATACATACGCATTGGCTGCATCAATTTCTGATGGTTTAAATCCCAGGTGCGCCAGCATATCAAAGCTCCAGTCGCTCAGCTGCTCCTCGGTGATGCCGAGCGCTTCTTTGCAGAAGTCTTCGCCCAGGTTCCACTGATTGAAAGCGAACTTCACTTCGAATGCACCCGGAAGGGCCTGTTCGACGGCTGCAATTTTATCATCCGTAAATCCGAGTGCTTTTAGCTTAGCCTCGTTTATTGAAGGGCAGCCCTTAAAGGTACCATGTCCTTTAGCGTATTTAACAATATCATCAATTTCTTCTGCGCTGTAGCCCAGTTTATCGAGGGCAGCAGGCACGCTTTGGTTAATAATCTTGAAGTAACCGCCACCGGCAAGCTTCTTGAATTTCACAAGAGCAAAATCCGGCTCGATGCCTGTAGTGTCGCAGTCCATCACCAGACCAATGGTACCCGTTGGCGCAATCACAGTAACCTGTGCATTACGGTAACCATACTCTTCACCCATTTTAAGAGCAGTATCTGAATCTTCGCGGGCAGCTTTGAGCAGATAGTCCGGGCAAATGCTGGCGTCGATTCCGAGCGGCTTGATTGTCAGATCTTCATACTCATCGGGAGCTGCATTAAAAGCTGCCCTGCGATGGTTACGAATGACCTTCAGCATGTGTTTTTTGTTTCTCTCGTAGCCTTCGAAGGTTCCGAGTTCAGACGCCATTTCTGCACTCGTTGCATATGAATGCATATGCATGATAGAGGTGATGGCTCCCGTGAGCGCAACAGCCTCATCGCTGTCGTAAGGAATACCCTGAATCATGAGCAGGGAGCCAATATTGGCATATCCTAAACCAAGCGTTCTGAACTTGTATGAAAGCTCAGCAATTTCTTTTGAAGGGAACTGTGCCATGAGTACAGAAATCTCAAGCGTCATGGTCCACAGACGGGTGGCGTAACGGAAACCTTCCACATCAAACTTGCCCGTTTTGACATCGTAAAACTTCACCAGGTTAAGCGAAGCCAGGTTACAGGCGGTGTTATCGAGGAACATGTACTCGGAACACGGGTTACTTGCATTAATTGCCCCATCTTCAGGGCAGGTATGCCACTCGTTAATGGTATCGTGGTACTGCGTTCCCGGGTCGGCAGAAGCCCATGCAGCATACGCAATCTGATCCCAAAGTTCACTGGCTTTCAGCGTTTTGCAAGGTTTTGGCTCTCTGTTTTCTTTCCTGGAGTTCTTTTTCTCTGTTCTGTGGTAGAGATTCCAGTCGCCGTCTTCCTTCACGGCTTTCATAAAACTGTTTGGAATACGCACGGAGTTATTCGAATTCTGTCCGCTTACGGTTGCATAAGCTTCAGAGTTCCAGTCGGTATCGTACGTATCAAACTTAATATCTGTGTAGCCCTGCTCGGCAAGCTGAATAATACGCTGCACGTAATTCATTGGCACAAACGCCTGATTCGCTTTACGTATAGCTTCAGCCAGCGCTTTATTGCGTTTCGGATTGCGGCTTACTTCACCATTGTAAGTACGGCCTTCAATCTCGACTGGGGTATGGCAAAGGTTTATAATTTTCTTTAGATGACGCTCCAGCGTTTTTGATCCGGCTACGATAGATGCAACCTTCTCCTCTTCTTTCACCTTCCAGTTGATATACTCCTCGATATCCGGATGGTCCAGATCCAGAGTTACCATTTTCGCAGCACGGCGGGTGGTTCCGCCAGATTTAATGGCGCCGGCAGCACGGTCACCGATTTTGAGGAAGCTCATGAGACCGGATGATTTTCCACCACCGCTTAAAGGCTCATTTGCGCCCCGGATATTAGAAAAATTGGTTCCCGTTCCGGAACCGTACTTAAAAAGACGACCTTCACGTACCCATAAATCCATAATACCGCCTTCATTTACCAGGTCATCGCTGATGCTCTGTATAAAACAAGCGTGAGGTTGCGGGTGCGAGTACGAATCTTCAGAGCGCTTTACTTCCCCGGTTTTCGGATCTGCATAATAGTGCCCCTGGGCCGGACCGTTGATGCCATATGCCCAGTAAAGACCTGTGTTAAACCACTGTGGTGAGTTAGGAGCCACCATCTGGCTGGCCAGCATAAGGCGCATTTCGTCGAAGTAATGGAGGGCATCTGCTTCAGTTGTGAAGTAGTTATGCTTCCAGCCCCAGTACGTCCAGCAGCCTGCAAGGCGGTCGAAAACCTGGCGGCTGTCTGTTTCAAGCGTGTAGCGCTCTTCTTCGGGTATATCCTTCATTGCCTTCAGGTCGGCTTCCTGGCGCTGCAGCCATTTCGGAACGCCCTTTTCGGCAACACGCTTAAGCTTTACCGGCACTCCTGCTTTACGAAAGTACTTTTGGGCTATAATGTCGGTAGCCACCTGACTCCACGTATTGGGCACCATCACTTTATCAAGCAAAAATACGCTTGAGCCATCCGGATTTTTAATTTCCGATTTACGCGCTTCAAATGTTAATGCGTCGTATGGACTGTTCCAGGTATCTTGCGTGTAATGGCGTTTAATCTTCATATGCGGTGCCCGTTATGTTATTATATATAAGATGTATATGTGCTGTTTAGCCGAATTAATAATTTAGTAGCTACACAATTACGATTCAAAGCTATTTATCAACAACTTATTCACAGAATTTGTAAATGAGAGGCGCGCACGTTCACCAGACGCAGTTGTGGACAACTTGTGGATATAACATGACGGCATTATCCACCCTGGAATCTGTTTTCATGATTATTTTTTTAAATCACTCTTCAAATCAGATCATGCAGGGTTATTTATACTGTAATAGTGCAGTTAAACAGCTGTTTCGTTTTTTATCTGCAAAGGGCGCAGTTCAATTCCTGCCATCAAAACTGGCCCGCAGAACCGTTGTTCACTATGCGGACTTCAGCCGCAGTTATCCACAAAAAAAAGGAGCGCCCGTACAAGTTTGCCGGGCGCTCCTCAATAAAGCTTTTAAACTGCTTTAGCTCAACTTATGCGTCAAGCGTTTTTTCGATGATGCGCAGTACGTGGCGGGTATGAGCCTGAGTCTCAGCATTGCCTCTGCTGCGGCCTTCCATCATTGTTTTGATGTTCTCAATGCTGCGAAGTGCAGCAGAGCGTGTGAAGGTGTCGTACGGGTTTGGCCCGTCTCTGAGTACAGATGCAAGACTGGTTACATACGCAATTTGCAGGTTCTGGCGGAACGTATTCACATTCGAGCGCAAATCAGCCTGAAAAATAGCGTTGGTAAGATCGTCCATCATTTCAGTAAGCGCGTATTCGTTGCCGTAAAGGCGCGAATCTGTAATACGCTTGGTCGTGTTTGGATGAAGCAGATGCGCAAGAGTACCCCGCTGCATGTTCAGAGCCAAATCGTGAATTTTCGGATCTTCGCCAGCAGCGAAGAAGTTGAATCCGCGGCGCTGACGCTGCAAGTGGTTGTACACCTCATGCGAACCGTAGAATGCATCCGGTGCGAAAAGGTTGCGGGCAATTACGTCCATAGCACGCTTCTGGTCAGCAAGAGCAACCGGAGTGTATGGAGGAGTATCGTCGCCGGGCTGGCCAACAAAGGCACGGTTTACGTAAACACCACCAACGTGGCGCGAGGCAACGCCCATAGCTGTAGACCACTGGCCCATGCTCGACATAAACGCATTGTATAACTCCTGGTAACTCTGGTTTTCAGAAGAGTATTTCTCAAGCAGATTATCCAGCATGTTGTGTACAATCTGAACGCGCTCATCGGCATAACCAACAGGGTCGCTGGTCATATCACCAATCATTACGCGCGGGTCGATTGCTTTACCAGGCGAACGCATGTCGTCTGCATCGTTACCAAAGATGAGTTCAGGCTCGGTTGAGCGCTCCAAAATGGTGCGGAGGCGTTCTTCTTCGGCATCGGCATCATCTAGAGCAGTAGAGTAACCAAACTCAATTGCCCAGATATCGTAAGGACCCGCTACAGTGGTGTAGAACTGTCCCTGATTCGCAGGATCGAGAGCTACGTTGATAGCAGGGTAATCCATAACGGAACCGGCAAGACCAACTTCTTCGGTAAGGCTTCTGTCATGTACCTGATCCGGGCTGAGCATAGATGATGCGGCCATGTTGTGGTTCAGACCAAACGTATGGCCCAGCTCGTGCATAATCAGATATACGAGCGCATCGTGCAGCAGCTGCTCTTCATCAGCATATTCGAGATCCAGTGCCTTGATGGCAGAGAATCCGAACATATTGTTCATGTGGATGAAGTGACCCAGCGAGCAAAACATACCGTGCTGCTCTTCGCCCTCATGCTCGTGCGTTTCGATCGAGCCAAGGAAATAGTCTATCACGTTTTCGCTGAACAGCTTTTCGTTGTTCGCCGCATTTCTGAGGAAAACAAACTCAAGCATAATATCGGCACCGATAATCTGACCGGTGCGCGGATTGGTGAAGCTTGGACCGTAGCCACCGAACGGAGGGTTAGGTGAAGAGGTCCATCTAAGCACGTTGTAGCGAATGTCGCCGGCATCCCAGTCGGCTGTATCGGGCTGTACTTCAACAGCAATAGCGTTACGGAAACCAGCTGCCTCGAAGGCACGATTCCACTCCAGCGTTGCCTTTTTGATAATCGGGCGCAGTTCGTGTGGTGTTGTGTTTTCAATCCACCAGGTAATAGGTTCAACCGGCTCAGAAATCGCAGCGGTTGGATCTGCCTTTTCCAGGTGCCAGCGGTTTATTACATCGGCCCACGGAGTCGGGCCGAAAGCAGTCTGATCGTTTACCTGCTGGGTGAAGTAACCCACGCGCGGATCGTCGCGACGCGGCTTGAAGTTGTTATCCGGCATTTCAATAAATGAATGCTGATACACAATGCTAACCGAACGGGCATCTGTTACAGCTGCCCCGCCACGGTTTATCGGAGACGGGTTGTCATAAACATATTCTACGGTAACGGCAGTATTCTCAGGATAGCTGCGAATATCGGCATATTTGGTTTTATCACGATTCAGGTTGCCAAGCGTGAACATAGCTCCCGGAGGCATTCCAGGAAACGGACTTGGCTTAATCTGGTGCAGGCTTTCTGAAAGGAATAGAGGATCAGAATTCACAAGAAAACGACCATCATCTTCGGTTTCAATTTTTCCGCTAAACAGAACGGCACGGCTGATGTTGGCATCAGATGCACGGCTAAGCGGGCTCTCTTCATCGAAATGGAATCCGGTGTTTACAACAACAAATTCAATGCGGTCGAAATAACGCTCAATCGTAAAGATTTTGTTATCACGGTAGTTTCCGCGGAAATGACCTACCTGAGTAACACCATCAACGGTGTGACCCCAGTAGATGAATTCTTTTCCAATCTGGTCTTCAGTGATGAGCATCTTGGTGCTTCCGCTCGTAGTATCCTGATAAACCGTAAAAAGGCCTTCCATTGCAGTGCTGCCTTTTACGGCTTCTTCGATTTTATCGGTTTGGGTTCGCTCTGTTGCCGTCGGGGCTGTAGCCTGTTGCGATGAGGAACATCCCACCATAACAGCTGCAAAGAACAGCACGGTCAAAACGTAGTTTATTTGTTTCATAGAGTAGTATTTGGCCATCAGGTTTGGGGTTCCTAACGGGTTGTGATGTGTTTGTTTTTTACTTGGATGGTGCAAATGTACGTATAAATCATACACTTGTTTGAAAAAATACATTAACCGAAGAATCACGGGTTATGTATTAAATCCCTATTTCGACCTGAAACCGAACATAAAGTAAATCGGTGTTAGCTGCCTGCGGAAACATTCTTGTCTCATACGTGACTTCACCCTGTACCTTAAGGGCATGTTCCCATACATAGCGTGTTAGGCCAACAGAATACTGCATACGCTCGGGCTCGGCCATTCTGATTTCCGAATCCGGAACTTGGTGCGAAAAACGCCCGATTACTTCATAGTTCGAAGGAAACAAATAGCTGAGCTGCAAATCGTAACCCTGGCCCGAAAACACCAAACGTTCACCGGGCTCACCGGTCACTGGCGTGGTAATTGGGTCGTCTGTGGTCCTCATCATGTAGGCACTCATAAAAGCCAAGCCCTGGTATTTCAGCATAGCGTCCAGATGGAGCACGCGCAGATCACGTTCTTCGAATAAGACGCTTCCCATCTGGCCCCGGCTTCGCTGAGCTCGTCCATTAACATGATAGGTGCCGGCCAGCAGAAGCTTAGGCGTTTGTTCCCGAACCAGGTCGCCTTCAAACAGTGTACCGTTGTTTAAGAATGAGCCAAACGGCATCAGCTCCAATCTACCTGTAAGCGCCGAAAGGCCGTTAGAACGCGCCGTGTTTCTTCCATCCCCGTCGCTGAACGCTGCCCGCACATTATAGGAGAACCGGTCTGGATTTTCATTGGAATAGTTTGCAAACAGGCCAAAATCGCGGTCAATGGTAAACAAGGCGTTATTTATAGAGCGATCGGTTAGCTGTAGCGCACCCGATGAGTTCACACGCTGCCGGTTTCCGGGAAGTTTCGTCTGACCAAAACCAAGGCTGATACGCGGCGTTGCACGATACACAAAAACGGCATCACGAATTATATTCAGGTTTTCTCCGGCCTGAAGCGTTCCGGTATCACCCGGCGAGAACGATAGCTGTATGGCATACAAAAAACGCGGATCGCCCACGAAGCCATCAAACCGCAGCCTGAGTCTTCGTATTTCCCCGATTACGGAATAATCGTCGTCGAGATTATCGGTATAGGTCACGCGGTTCTGCATACGAAAACGAATATTCAGCTGGTAGGTGCTGTCCGGCGTGGTAAGGCCCAAACCCCGGCCATAGCTGTAGTACGGCAGGTTCGGAAAGCGGGTATCGTCGTCGGCATCAAATTCCCGGGGCACGGTTTGTGCGATGAGGGCTTCAGCAGAAAAAAGAATTACGAACAGTAAAAGCAGAACAGCACGAACAATAGATGAGCACATACACGTCGATTTATTTGTAGTGATTAAAGTAAGCCTGCGTCGCATCAGCAAAACGGTTCGAAATTAGCATTTTTTTCAGCCGGTCGTTTTAAAAATTTTCCAGGGTGCCTCATCGGGCATTCGGGCGCTGAAATTCATGCGCTCTTTTTGTGTAGGGTGATCAAATCCGAGCCCGAAAGACAGCAGGGCCAGATTCCGGTTTTGCGGCTGATTTCCATCGCCATACTTATAGTCGCCCCAGAGCGGAAACCCGGCATGGCTGCACTGCACCCGAATCTGATGCGAGCGTCCCGTTATCAGCTCAATTTCGATAAGCGCGAGACCGCTGTTTCTGGCCAGCGTTTTCATTCGAAGTTCGGCCCGTTTACCCTCTTTGTGCGTTTCGGGCACCACGCTAACCACGTTACGCGAGCTGTCTTTCCACAGATGATCCACAAGCACGGCCTCGTCCGGCGGATTTCCGGTAACCACGGCCCTGTACGTTTTGTCGACTGTTTTTTTTCTAAACTGATCTGAAAGTCGTGATGCGCCTTTCGACGTACGGGCAAATACCATAATTCCAGCCGCCGGGCGATCTAAACGATGCACGAGCCCCATAAACACGTTTCCGGGCTTGTTGTATTTCACCTTAATATACTCTTTGAGCACGTTCAGCAGATCCGGATCGCCGCTCGCGTCTTCCTGAACGGGTACATTCGGCTTTTTTTCAATTACCAGCAGATGATTATCCTCATAAACCGGACTGAAATACGATTCTCTTTCGTTATTTTCCATGCGTAATATGATAGCGGAAATCCGTAAAAACGTACAGCCCTAATTCGAAGGCTTCACCTGCCCGGATTTTTATTCGGCTACCAATGCCATCACCCTGTACAAAAATTTCTCTTTTTAAACTTATATGCCTTATACCCAACACGAATTATTGAACCATAAGCTGGAGCATTTGCCGCTTCGGCCGGGCGTGTACCAGTATAAGGATGAGGCCGGTAAGATTATTTACGTTGGCAAGGCGAAAAAGCTGCGCAACCGGGTGCGTTCCTATTTCCAGGAATCGAGGAACCATACCGGCAAACTGCGCATGCTGGTGAGCCGCATCCGGGATGTTGAAACGATTATTACCGACTCCGAGGCAGAAGCCCTCATTCTGGAAAACAATCTCATCAAAAAGCATCAGCCGCGCTACAATATTGCGCTCAAGGACGACAAGAGCTATCCTTATATATGTCTTACAAGGGATGAACGCCCCCGGGTTTTCCCGACCCGGACTGTTGTAAAAGACGGGAGCAAGTATTACGGCCCGTACGACCACGTGGGCAAGATGAAGCATATGCTTGAAACCATCCGGAAGGTTTTCAACCTGTGTACCTGCGCCTGCAATCCGCGAAATGTGGACCTGAACCGCGGCGTGCCCAAATGGCACAGCTGTTTCGACGACTACTTCGAGCAGTGCTCCGGCGATCTGCCGCTGGATGTATACCAGGATAAAATGCAGAAGGTGATACGCCTGCTCAACGGTAATACATCTTCGCTGATTCGCGAGCTGAAGGAGGAAATGCAGATTGCGGCCTCGGCCCTGAATTTTGAGGAGGCCGCACAGCTTCGCGACGGAATTGATGCACTGCAGAAGTACAGCGAAAAAATGAAAATGGTGACCAATGATGAAATCAACCGGGACGTGTTCGCCATTTATGCCGACCGCGAACATGCGGTGAGCTGCGGCGTGCTTTTCAAAATCCGGGAAGGAAAGCTGATTGGCCGGCACAACAAGGTGATCAAAAATATTGAAGGCACGGCCGACGAGGTGCTGCTTCAGGCCTTTGTTGAAGATTACTATACGGGAGAAACCGCCGGTATCGAGCCCGATGAAGTTCACGTGAGTCACGATTTCGAGGACTCAGAGCCGCTTCTGGAGTATTTAAGCAGTCAGGTTGGCAGAAAGGTGAAGCTGATTGAGCCCAAAATCGGAGAAAAGGCCCAGCTGGTAAAAATGGCCGAATCCAACGCTAAACTGCTTACAGGAGAGTACGTGCTGCAAAAACAGAAAGCGGAGAAAGATTTCATTCCTAATTCTGTGAAAAGCCTGCAGCGCGATTTATTTCTGGATCGCCTGCCCCGCCGTATCGAGTGTTTCGACAACTCCAACCTGATGGGCTCCGATCCGGTTGCCTCCATGGTTTGTTTTGTTGATGCACAGCCCCGAAAATCGGAATACAAGCGGTTTAACATCAAAACTGTGGTGGGCCCGGATGATTTTGCATCTATGAAAGAAGTCCTCACCCGCCGCTACAGCCGCGTAATGAAGGAAAAGCAGCACATTCCGGATCTTATAGTTGTTGATGGCGGCAAGGGTCAGCTCTCGAGTTCGGTTGAGGCGCTCAAAGAAATCGGCTTTTTCGGTCAGGTGCCCATTATCGGGCTGGCTAAACGGCTTGAGGAGGTTTTCCTGCCCGGGAAAACAGATCCGGTTATGATTCCGAAAACATCGTCTGCTTTGAAACTCCTGCAGCGCGTAAGGGATGAAGCTCACCGCTTTGCGATCACTTTTCACCGCGACAAGCGTTCTAAACGCACCTTCAGCTCCGAACTGGAGTCTATACCCGGAATTGGTGCCAAAACGGCGCAAAAGCTCATCCGACTGTTTGGCAGTGTGAAAAAGATCCGTGAAGCCGATAAGGAAACCCTCATTAAGAACGCCGGACAGAAAACCGGCATGCTGCTGTATACTCACTTCCACCCCGAGAAAGCCAACTGACCTAATTTAGATTCAGTATAATGTGTTTTTTTGTGGACACTCCACGCTGCCGGTGTGTACTATTTGCAGTATTTGGCCTGTTCTGCTACCGATTCTATTCCTTGGTATAGTTTTTGCCACAATTACTACAGATCCCGCAGTAAAAGGATTCAAAGCCTTAAACGGCAGTTCAGAACGGATACAATCACAGATTCGTTAATTAGTAAGACACCAGACAAGTCAATCTAAACTGAACAGCCATGCAGGCCGAATCCCCAAAGCTATGGGAGCAGGCAAATAAGTTTCCTGCGGAGCAATATCAAAATTCATCTAACGTTTTCATACTATGTTGTCAGTAACTAACATATCCGACCCAAAATACTCCGGAATGGACGACCAGGATCTGGTTCGTGCTTTCCGTAAAGATGGAGATCAACTGGCATTCAGCGAGCTTCTGAACCGCCACCAGAACAAGATATACTCGTATATCTACAGTATGGTTGGTAACCAGGAGACCGCGAACGATATTTTCCAGGAGACTTTCACTAAGGTCATCACTAAAATGGATGACACCTACAATGAGCAGGGAAAGTGGATTGCCTGGGTAATGCGTATTGCACACAACGCAACGATTGACCACATCAGAAAGCGCAAGCGTTTTGTAGATGTGAACTCTTCGGGCGACAGCGACTATGACTTTTATGACAGGTTAGAGGATGATTCTACTCCAAGTGCTCAGGATAATCTTGAGTTCGGAGAAGCCAAATCCAGCCTGATGAAGCATATTGCCGGTCTGCCGAAAGAGCAGCGTGAAGTTGTAATGCTGCGCCATTACTATGAAATGTCGTTCAAAGAGATTGCTGAACTCACCGGAGTTTCTATCAATACAGCTCTGGGTCGTATGCGCTACGCGCTTATTAACCTGAGAAAAATGTTCGACAAACAAAATGGAAAAGAATACGAATATGCACAACGCGGATGAACTTTGTCTCAAATACATACTCAATGAGCTCGATCCGTCTGAAGTTCTGCTTGTAGAACAGGCGATGAAAGAAGACGAGAACGTGCTCATTGAGATTGAAAGTCTCCGGGCAACGCTCCGCAAACTCGACAAACTTCCGGAAGTTTCTCCTTCAGAAAACGTCCGGCAAAAAATTCTTCAGCAGGCTGGTGAATATGCAGCTAACAGAACTTCCACTCGGTTTTTTGGCTCAACACCGGCTGGAGCCACATATATAGCCGTGGCCGCCGTACTCATAGTTACTTTGAGTATTGGTCTTTACAGCTATAATTCACAATCATCAGTAGCTGATGCCCCGGTTTCGACCGAAGTAAGCACAAATATTTCCGCATCTGTTACCGGCTCAAATGCGCTACCAACGCTCACCCAATCTGCCGAAAACGTGCAGCCCTGGGTCGATAACAACAACGTGCTTCGGATAAACGTATCTAACAATGCTTCAGGATTGTCTATTATCTCTCCTGAAACGGCTGGTACCAATCCTTCACCCAGACTTATACCGATCGAACGCCAGCCAAGCAGCCAGTTTGGCACCGGTATCAGAGACCTTCAGCTAACACGCACACAGTATTAAATTCAGCTGAAACCTTTTTCTTCATATTTTCTTTTTAGCCCGTTGCCCAGGTGGTACTTCCATTTAAGGCAAACGGGCTTTTTTAATTTCACTATATTTACATAAGTTCGATCTACATTGCACATCCTGTCTGAACAAGTTTTTAAAGGCGGTACTCGTGCTGAAGCTATTGTATCGAGATGTTTTCCACAAGCACAATCATTTTTAAATAAACCTCTATTATGGGCAAAGTGATTTCCATTGCCAACCAGAAAGGTGGCGTTGGAAAAACCACAACATCAATTAACCTGGCTGCCAGTCTTGCTGCCATAGAGCACAGCACGCTGCTTATTGATATTGATCCGCAGAACAACTCCACCAGCGGGCTTGGAATCGAATCCAGGTCGGTTAAAGGTTCTGTGTACGAACTCCTCGTGGAAGATCTTTCTGTTGATGAAGTGGTAATGAAAACCGAACTACCCCATCTTGATATTGTGCCCAGCCACATTAATCTGGTAGGTGCAGAGATTGAGATTATAGACCGGGCCAACCGTGAGCGTATTCTTGAAAAAGCTATTGAACAGATTCGCCACAAGTATGATTTTGTAATTATAGACTGCCCTCCTTCACTGGGTCTGCTTACAATAAATGCACTTACCGCGTCCGATTCGGTCCTCATACCAGTACAGTGCGAATATTTCGCGCTTGAAGGCCTGGGTCAGCTTTTGAACACCATCAAAATTGTGCGTCAGCATCTGAACCGCGAGCTCGAAATTGAAGGCGTAGCTCTAACCATGTACGATATCCGCACCCGCCTTTCTGCACAGGTTGCAGAAGAGGTAAAGCGATACTTCGGCGATAAAGTCTTCGAATCACTAATTGCCCGAAACGTGCGTTTGGCTGAATCTCCAAGTTTTGGAAAGCCTGCTCTTCTATATGATTCCATGAGTACAGGGTCTCAAAACTATCTGTCGCTGGCACGGGAGATCATAATTCGCAATAAATCACTTTACAAGCATAGTCCTATTTTCGAATCTGATACCGAAGGTATCAGCCCGGCATCCAAGGACTAAAACCTCCCGATTTTCATGGCAAAAAAAGTATTAGGCCGCGGCCTTGGAGCTTATTTCCCCAACCTGGACGACGATTCTGAACAATCACAGAAATCGGATGGCGGGAAGAACTCCACAGATGCGACAGGATCCATTCGCGACCGCGTAAACGTAACGCTTCATGTTCCCGTAGAATCTATCCGGATGAACCCTCATCAGCCGCGTACCGAATTCGATACATTCAGGCTGCAGGAGCTATCCGATTCCATTAAGCAGCACGGACTCATACAGCCGATAACCGTGCGACACCTCGGTCAAGAACGGTTTGAACTAATTTCCGGTGAACGTCGCCTTCGTGCCACGCGGATGGCGGGTATCAAGGAGATACCCGCCTTTGTTCGCGAAGCCAACGATGAGCAGATGATTACATTTGCCATCATCGAGAACATACAGCGCGAAGAACTCAACCCTATTGAGATCGCCCTTGGCTATCAGCGTCTGATTGATGAATGCAGCCTGAAGCAGGAAGAGGTCGCCCAAAAAGTCGGACGAAATCGTACTACGGTTACAAACTCACTGAGACTTCTCAATCTGCCAGCTGCCATACAGCAGGGGCTTAAAACCGGAAAAATAAGCGCCGGCCATGCCCGTACTCTAGTAAGCGTGGAAGACGAAGAAAAGCAGGAAGAGTTATACAACAAAGCTATCGAAAACGAGCTCTCGGTTCGTCAGCTGGAAGATCTTGTCCGTCTGATTGGCAAACCAAAGAAGTCTAAATCCAAGAATCCACCTGCGTCTGCGTCTCAGGGAATAGAGTACCGTGAAATTACCAACAGGCTTCGCCGAACGCTGGCTACTAAAGTGAACATCCGCAAGAAAGCCAAAGGCGGCGAAATCAAGATTGAGTATTACTCAGACGACGAGCTCGAGCGGCTGCTTTCTTTGTTTGATGGCATCCGCCAGTAGCCTTTACCAGCGGCACCTTTATGGAAACCAATCACTTCGGTCATAACAGGCTTCATACGTTGCTTATTACAGCAGTGGTTTTATTTTGTATGCACGCCAACACAGACTTAACACAAGCTGCTACCGGCAATGGTTTTCATTTTCAGGAGAAAAGTCATTCAATAACTGTTTTCAGCTTCAATTCTGGATCAGGACCCGAATACGGATTAAACCTCCTGAAGCCTTTGCCCGCCGCTTCGGAAACCCTGAGCCTTACAGAGGTTAGCTTTGCTTTGAGTGAGAAATCGGGACAGTCAGCACGACAGGATACTGTACCACATCCGCGCAACGTAATGTTTCGCTCGCTTATTCTACCCGGCTGGGGCCAGTATACAAACAGACAGGCCTGGAAAATACCCGTTGTTTACGCCCTCATTGGCGGTGTTGCTTACTACGCCTGGTTTTCCGATACCCGTTACCGGGGCTTTAGAGCCGCTTTTTATAACAGCAATCCGGAAAACACCGACTTCCGTTTTGGTGCAACGCCAGCCTGGATTGATCCGAATGCTTCAGCAGAGTTCCTTCGCGATTCACGAAACTTCCACCGAAACCGGCGGGACTTTCTGATTATAGCCACCGTTTTATCCTACGGGCTTAACGTGCTCGATGCCTACGTTTTTGCCCATATGCGTGATTTCGACGTAAGCGACGACCTGTCTGTGCGAAATATCGAGCTAGGTTCATCCTCCTTTTTAGCTGCACAGGCCTCCGCTCCTGTGCCACTTTTATCTTTTAATCTGCGCTTCTGAGTTTAATTGCGCGCACTTGCCATCATCTTTTATAACCAAATTTTCCTGCTATGACTCCAAAAGAAAACGCCCCAATCCCCGATAAATACGGTACCGATCTTCGGAATGATGTCTGGAGTATCTTTAAGGTTATGGGGGAGTTTGTTGAGGGTTACGAAAAAATGTTCGAAATCGGTCCCTGTGTATCCGTATTTGGATCAGCCCGTTTAGACGAAACCAGCCCGTACTACAAAATGACAGAAGACATGTCACAGCGCCTTACCGATGTCGGATTTGGCGTAATAACAGGCGGCGGGCCCGGATTAATGGAAGCTGCAAACCGCGGTGCTCAGAAAGGAAACGGCAAATCGGTAGGATTAACCATTCGTCTTCCTTTTGAAGCAGGCGTCAATGACTTTGTTGATAACCAGCACCATATCGACTTCAACTACTTCTTTGCACGCAAGGTTATGTTTGTGAAATATGCTCAGGGATTCGTGGTTTTCCCGGGAGGTTTCGGCACGCTAGATGAATTTTTTGAAGCCCTTACGCTCATGCAAACCGGCAAAATAGGTCGGTTTCCGGTAGTGCTAATCGGTACCGATTACTGGCAGGGACTCGTAGACTGGATTAAAGATACCATGCTTGCTAATGGCGTTATCGCCGACAAAGATATGGATCTTTTTCTGCTCACCAATAGCATAGACGACGCCGTTAACTATCTCACTGATTTTTACAAAGTTCACAAAATTGGCCCCAACTTTTGATATCGACTTCAAATTAAATTATATTCGCAACGCCCTTGTTTTCGATGACTATACTATCGTAGATATCTCACTCGTTAAACTTCTGTACACATTACATTCCGTAAACTAAATAAGCTACCTATGTCGAAGGTTAAATTTCTTTTCTCATCGCTGTTTATCGCAGCCTTGCTCTTTTCGGGCCTTGATTACGCTCAGGCTCAAACACGAGCAGAAGCCGTAGACTCCTTTAATGAAGCTCAGGATTTACTGCGCGCCAACAATTTTGCAGATGCCCTGGTTAAATTTCAGGAAACCCGCTCCCTTGCACAGGCAGCCGGCTCAGATGCCGATGACATTCGGGAGCGTGCTGAAAGCCAGATACCTGGAACCCAGGTACGAATTGCACAGGCAGCCTACCAGTCACGCGATTTTGCGCGTTCCGTTGAGGAATTCGACAAAGCCGCAGATTTGGCCGATGAGTTTGGCAACTCTCAGGTAGCTCAGCAGGTTCGTGGTAACGTTCTTGTTGTATTACTACAGTGGGGTAACACTGAGTACAATAACAACAACAATGACAGAGCTGAAGAGATTTACAGAATGGCTCTCGATAGAAATGAGAACTACCCAAATCCATATTATCAGCTAGGTTTGATTGAGCGCCGTCGCGGAAACCTCGACCAGGCACTACAGTATTTTGATACTGCAATCAACCTCGCTCTTGGACAAAACCGCCAAAGCGTTGCCGAAAGTGCTGAAGGTGCCGCCCGCGATTTCCTTACATTCCGCGGATCTACTCTAATTGAAGAAGGTAATAACCGTCGTGCAATTGAGTTGCTCACCCGTTCGCTTGAATACGACACGAATCACGCTAATACCTACTACCGCCTTTCCGAGGCGCACAACCAGCTAGGCAACTGGTCTGATGCCATCAGCAATGCCAACAGAGCGCTTGAGCTCGAGCAGGGAGGACAAGTAGCGCGTGCGAAAATCTACTTCGAGCTGGGAACAGCTTACATGAATCAGAACAACGAGAGCCAGGCCTGTGCTGCTTTTAAGAGTGCTTCAGTTGGTAGCTTTCGCGCTGCTGCAGAACACCATCTCGAGCACGA
>Ga0207421_10001364_pt1 | contig 31510 bp, 24 predicted proteins | sample SodLakKL_010_SED_4_FD_187542 | JGI IMG/M metagenome (GOLD analysis project Ga0207421, IMG submission 187542) | Alkaline sediment microbial communities from Lake Tanatar, Kulunda Steppe, Russia - 8KL_010_SED (SPAdes) (version 2) | ecosystem: Environmental > Aquatic > Non-marine Saline and...
GGGGCTGTCGCTAGGCTCGGCGCATGCTCGACGTGCTCGCCTCCTGGGCGCAGGCCGGGGCATGGGGCTACCTCGCCGTCGCGCTCGGCGCGGCGCTCCCATGGCTCGAGATCCTCTTCGTCATCCCCCCAGCGATCGCGCTGGGGCTCGACCCCGCGCTCGTCGGCGTCGTCGCCCTCCTCGGCAACGTGCTGCCGGTCGTGGCCATCGTCGCGGGCTACGAGCGCCTCGACCGGTGGTCGCGAAGCCGGCGGGGGCGCCCCCTCGGCGCGGCCGGGGGCCGGGGCTCGCGCGGCCAGCGCGTGCTCGCGCGCTACGGCGTGCCGGGGCTGGCGCTGCTCGGACCGCTCGTGACCGGGGTGCACCTCGCGGTCGTCATCATGCTCGCCTCGGGTGGCAGCCCCCGTCGTGCGCTGCTGTGGACCTCCGCGAGCCTCGCGGCGTGGACCGTGGCGATCGTCGCGCTGAGCGTGGCCGGCGTCGACGCCTTCACCGGTGGCAGAGGCTGAGCGCCCACACCCTCGCGGCGGCCCACGCGTCCGTCAGGAGGCGAGCCCCCGGGCGCGGACCTCACGGATCACCGTCACGGCGATCTGCCCGGGGTAGGCGAGCTCGGATTCGAGGCGTCGGGCGATCTCGCGGGCGAGACGGCGCGCCTCGACGTCGTCGACGGCCTCGGGGCTGACCATGACGCGCACCTCGCGACCCGCCTGCATCGCATGCACCTGGCTGACGCCGTCGAAGGCGCCGACGAGCTCCTCGATGCGCTGCAGCCGCTGGCAGTGCGCCTCGACGTTGTTGCGCCGGGCACCGGGACGGCTCGCCGAGACCGCGTCGGCGGCCTGCGTGAGCACGGCCTCGACGGTCTCCGGCGGGACCTCGTCGTGGTGCGCGGCGATGGCGTGCACCACCGGCTCGGACTCGCCGAGCCGGCGCGCGACCTCCGCGCCGATCGCCGCGTGGCTGCCCGCGACGCGGTGGGTGAGGGCCTTGCCGATGTCGTGCAGCAGCCCGCAGCGACGTGCGAGGGCGGCGTCGACGCCGAGCTCCTCGGCCATCGCCCCGGCGAGCAGCGCGGTCTCGACCGCGTGCGCGCGGACGTTCTGTCCATAGGACGTGCGGAACTCGAGCTGGCCGAGCAGGCGGCGCAGCTCCGGCGCGAGGTCGTCGACCCCAGCCTCGACCGCCGCCTGGTCACCGGCCTCGACGATCGCCTCGTCGACCTCGGCCCTGGCGCGCTGGTGGGCTGCCTCGATGCTCGAGGGGTGGATCCGCCCGTCCTCGAGCAACGCGACGAGCGCCCGGCGTGCCGTCTCGCGCCGCACCGGATCGAAGCTCGAGAGCACGACGACGCCGGGACTCTCGTCGACGAGCAGGTCCACGCCGGTGAGGTGCTCGAACGCGCGGATGTTGCGACCCTCCCGACCGATGATCCGGCCCTTGAGCTCGGCGTCGGGGAGCTCGATCGTCGAGGTCACCGTCGCGTGGGTCGCCGAGGCCGCCACACGCTGGATGGCCGTGGCGACGATGTCGTGCGAGCGGCGCGTCGACTCGGCCCGCGCGCGCTCCTCGACCTCGCGGACGAGGTCACGGGCGTCGGCGCGCGCGTCGGCCTCGACCTCCCGCATGAGCGTGCGCCGGGCCTCGTCGACGGTGTAGTCGGCGATCTCCTCGAGGCGCTTGCGCACGACGATGCGCGCGTCGTCGAGGTCGGCCTGCTGCGCGTCGAGGCGGCGCTCGCGGTCGATGAGGTGGCCCTCGCGCAACTCGAGGGTGTGCGCCTTCGTCTCGAGCGTCGACTCGCGGATCTCGAGGCGCTCCTCACGCGCGTCGAGCTCTCGGCGACGGTGGGCCTGGTCGCGTCCGCGGACGCGCAGTCGGCGCTGGGCGAGGGCTCCGAACAGGGCGAGCGCAGCCAGGCCGACGAGCGCGACCCCGATCGCGATCGCCGTCGCCCCCATGCGCGCTCCGTTCCCTCAGGCAGGCCTCGCGGCGGCTCGAGGCCGCCGCGCCCGACCGCCTCCCGGCGGTCCCACCAGCGCTGCCACCCGAGTCGGCGGCGAGCCACACTCCCGGCAAACGCGCTGGTCAGCGGAGCATAGGTCGGACTTGGGCCGACCGTCAACGTTTGGTGACCTACTGTCGCGATAGGAGGCCGGGATCGCCCGCGCGCTGCAGCGCGCGGCTGCCCGCGGTGCCGTCGAAGGGCTCGCTCTCCTGGCGGCCGCCACGGCCGCTGGCGTAGACGAGGGCGATGAGGACCGCGAAGAGCGCGGCGGAGGCGCGGTCGACGGTGACGAGCACACCGAAGGCGGCGAGCAGGGCGCCGTAGCCGATGAGGGCGCGCCACCACCCTCGGCCGATGAGCGCGATCACCGCGATCGCGAGCGCGGGGATGCCCGCGAGGATCCATCCTTGAGCGACGGTCACCGCGCCAGCCTCCTTCCCTCGGCGCGCCGTGGGCGCCGGTGCCGAGGTCGCGAGCGAGACTCGGTCGCCGCCCGGGGCGTCGCTCGGCAGCGTAGACGAGGTGCGGCGGCGTCGGCGCTGGCGACCGGCCCGCCGTCGCCGCCCGTCAGTCCCAGCGGCGGTCGAGGCCGGAGGCCCGCAGCGCTACGCGTCGAGCGAGGCCCTCGGGGTAGCCGCGGCGGGCGAGGAAGCCGACGAGCCGGGCGGCGACCCGCTCGGGGTCGAGGTCAGCGGGCAGACGGGCGGCGCGCTCCGTCGCGAGCTCGAGCGCGACCGCCTCCTCGTCGCGCTCCTCGACGGCGACCATCGCCGCGTCGATGAGGCCGTCGGGGACCTGCCGCCGCGCGAGCTCGCGGCGCAGCCGGCTGGCCCCGTAGCCGCGGCCGAGGCCACGGTCCTCCACCCACGCCCGGGCGAAGGCGCCGTCGTCGAGCGCGCCGAGCTCCCGACCGCGCGCGAGCGCTGCGGCGGCGGCCTCGGGGTCCCAGCCCCGCTCGAGCAGCTTCGCGCGGAGCTCCGCCTCGGTCTGTGGCCGCGCCCGCGTCGAGCGCAGGAGGAAGGCCACGGCCGCCTCGACGTCGCGGTCGGCGGCCACGTCCTCCGCGCTCACGCCTTCTTGGACCCGCCGCTCTTGGGCGCGGCGTCCTTGCCAGCAGCGGCCTTGGCGCCGTCGCCCTTGGCCGACTCGGCCTCGGCGGTGCCAAGCGCGTCGTGCAGGGAGGTGTCCTCGCCGCTGACGTCGGTGGGCACGAGGCCGAGCTGCTCGGCGATCCTCTTGCCGATCGCGTCGGCGACGTCGGTGTGCTCGCGCAGGAACTTCCGCGCGTTCTCCCGACCCTGCCCGAGCTGCTCGCCCTCGTAGGTGTACCAGGCCCCAGCCTTCTTGATGATGCCCTGGTCGACGCCGACGTCGATGAGCGAGCCCTCCTTGGAGATCCCCTCACCGAAGAGGATGTCGAACTCGGCCTGGCGGAAGGGCGCGGCGACCTTGTTCTTCACGACCTTCACGCGCACACGGTTGCCGACGAACTCGTTGCCGTCCTTCAGCGACTCGATGCGCCGGACGTCGAGGCGGACCGAGGAGTAGAACTTCAGCGCCCGTCCGCCCGAGGTCGTCTCCGGCGAGCCGAACATCACCCCGACCTTCTCGCGGATCTGGTTGATGAAGACCGCCGAGGTCTTCGACTTGTGCAAGGTCCCTGCGAGCTTGCGCAGCGCCTGGCTCATGAGCCGCGCCTGCAGGCCGACGTGGCTGTCACCCATCTCGCCCTCGATCTCCGCGCGGGGCGTGAGGGCGGCGACGGAGTCGACGACGATGACGTCGACGGCGCCGGAGCGCACGAGCATGTCGGCGATCTCGAGGGCCTGCTCCCCGGTGTCGGGCTGGCTCACGAGCAGGGCGTCGACGTCGACGCCGAGCGCCTTGGCGTACTGCGGGTCGAGGGCGTGCTCGGCGTCGATGAACGCGGCGATGCCGCCGGCGTGCTGGGCCTCGGCGACGACGTGCAGCGCCACGGTCGTCTTGCCCGAGCTCTCGGGACCGTAGATCTCGGTGACCCGACCGCGGGGGATGCCGCCGATGCCGAGCGCGAGGTCGAGGCTGATCGCGCCGGTGGGGATCGCGGCGACGTTGACCTTCGCCTCCTCCCCCATCCGCATGATCGAGCCCTTGCCGTACTGCTTCTCGATCTGGCCGATGGCCATGTCGAGGGCCTTCTCACGCTCCATCGGTGCTCCTCTGGCAGTCGGGGCGGGCGGGGCGTCGGGTCCTCACGGTAGCCGCGGGGTGCGACACGTGGGGGACCTCACCCCGGAGCCTGTTGATGAGCAGTGTAGCGAACAGGCGTTCGGATCGCTCGCTGGCGCGACGGCGGCGCTCCAACCGACCGCGGGGCCCCGGCCGACCGCGGGGCCCCGGCCGACCGCGGGGCCCCGGCCGACCGCGGGGCCCCGGCCGACCGCGGGGCTCCGGCCGACCGCGGGGCTCCGGCCGACCGCGAGACGGGCTCAGGCATCGACGGTGAGCGGGTGGACACTGCGGGCCTCGTAGCGGGGACCGCCAGCGGCCGGGACCGAGCGCATGACCCGCACCTCGGTGACCCACCAGCGCGACGTCGGGCCCTGCCAGTCGGAGCTGGAGCGCGGCAGTCGCCCGCGACCGGGCGCGCGGGCGAGCGTGAGGTGCGCGGAGAACGGGCGATCGTCGACGTCGACGCCGCGCGTCGCCAGCGACGCGCGGGTGCGCCCGGCCAGCGTCGTGAGCCCCTCGGGGGCGGCGACCCCCGCCCAGAGCACGCGCTGCCCGAAGGTGCCGAGCGCGCCGGTGAGGGCGACCTCGAAGGGGCCTGTCTCGGCCGCAGCCTCAGCGGCGGCGTCGCTCACCGCCTGCGCCCGGTCCTCCTCGGCGTCGCCGACGAAGGCGAGGGTGAGGTGCCAGCCCTCCGGACGGGTCCAGCGCAGCGTGGGCCAGCGCTCACGCAGCCCCGCGAGCGCATCGTCGAGGCGCGCACGCACCTCGGCCGGGACGGCCACGGCGACGAACAGCCGCTCGGCCACGGCTCACCAGCCGGGCGCGTCGACGTCGGCGAGCAGGCGCCGCAGGTGGTCGAGGACCGCGCTCGTCGCGAACTCGAGCAGCGCCGGCCGCTCGCGCGGCGGCAGGGTGATCGTGCGGGCGCCCGGCGGGCGGCCGGGCAGGTCGACGGCGACGATGACGGTGCCCGGCGCGACGCCGTCCTGCTCGTCGGGACCGGCCACCCCGGTCACGCCGACCCCGACGTCGGCGTCGAGACGCTCGCGCGCGGCGGTGGCCAGCGCGATCGAGGTCCCCTCGCTGACGGGCCCGTGCGCGGCGAGCACGTCGCCGAGGCCGGCGAGGGCGCGCTTGCTCGCGGTGGCGTAGACGACGAGGCCCCCGCGCAGCCAGTCCGAGGCCCCGGGCACACCGACGAGGCGGCCGGCGACGAGTCCGCCGGTCACCGACTCGGCGAGGGCGAGGGTCCAGCCGCGCTCGCGCAGCAGCCGGGCGACGGCGTGCTCGACGCCCTCGTCGTCGAGGCCGGCCACCCCCGCCCCGAGGAGGTCGACGAGCTCCTCGACGACGGGGTCGACGAGGGCGAGGGCCGCCTCACGGCTGTCGGCCTTGCCGGTGACCCGCACCCGCGTCTCGCCGCGTGAGGCGAGGAAGGCCACGGTGGGGTTGCCGGCCTCGTCGAGCCGCTCGACGATCGCCCCCGCGCGCTCGGCGACGAGGGACTCGCTCATCCCGGCGGTGCGCACGAGGCGGCTCACGGTCACCCGGGCGCCCGCGCGCGCGGCGAGCTCGGGGACGACGTCAGCGTCGGCCATCGGTGCCATCTCCCGCGGCACCCCGGGCAGGCAGTACACCGTCGCGCCCGCGACCTCGAGCGCGAAGCCCGCGGCGGTGCCGACCGGATCGAGCACGCGGGCCCCGGCGGGCAGGTCGGCCTGGCGCAGGTTGGCCACGGGCATCTCCCGGCCACGGTCACGGAAGAAGCGGTCGAGGTGGGCCACGAGGCGCTCGTGGCGCTCGAGGGCCACCCCGGCGAGGGCCGCGACGGCGTCGCGGGTGAGGTCGTCCTGGGTGGGGCCCAGCCCACCGGTGACGAGCACCGCGTCGGCCCGCGCGCAGGCCTCGGCGATCGCCGTCTCGAGCCGGGCGGGGTTGTCGCCGACGGTCGTGTGGCGGTAGACGTCGACGCCGATCTCGGCGAGGCGCTGCGAGAGGTGCGCGGAGTTCGTGTCGACGGCATCGCCGAGCAGCAGCTCGGTGCCGACGGCGATGATCTCCGCGGAGAGCCCGCGGCTCACGCCACGCCCCCCAGCGGCCTGGCGAGGAGGTCGACGCCGTCGGCGGCGAGCACCTCGGCGCGCACGCTACGCCCGACGGGGGTCGCACAGGCGGGCAGCCGCACCTCGCCGTCGGTCTCGGGCGCCTCGCGGTAGGAGCGGCCGATCGCCGCGCCGGCCTCGTGCCCCTCGACGAGGACCTCGAGGGTGCGCCCGACGAAGCGCTCCGCGCGCTCCTCACCGACCGCCTCGGCGACGTCGAGGAGGTGGTCGCGCCGCGCGCGGGCTTCGTCGGGGTCGACCGCGCCCGGCAGGCGCGCCGCCGGGGTGCCCTCCTCGGCCGAGTAGACGAAGAACGCGGTCCAGTCGATGCCGGCCGCGGTGAGGAAGCCCTCGAGCACGTCGACGTCGGCCTCGCGCTCGCCGGGGAAGCCGACGATGAACGACGAGCGCAGGACGGCGTCGGGGTCATGCGCCCGGATGCGCTCGATGAGCGCGAGATAGCGCTCGGCGTCGCCTCCCCGTGCCATCGCCCGCACGACGTCGGCGCTGGCGTGCTGCAGCGAGAGGTCGTAGTAGCTCACGACGCGCTCGGAGGCGGCCATCGCGGCGACGAGGTCCTCGGTGAGCTCGTCGGGCTGGAGGTAGAGCAGGCGCACGCGCTCGAGCCCCTCGACGTCCTCGAGCCCTGCGACGAGCTCGAGCTGGGCGTCGCGGCCGGCGGCGAGGTCCTTGCCGTAGCTCGTCGTGTTCTCGCTCACCCCGACGAGCTCGCGGACCCCGGCTGCCGCCAGCGCCCGGGCCTCGGCGAGGACCTCCTCGACCGGCCGCGAGCGGAAGGCCCCCCGGTAGCTCGGGATCGTGCAGAACGCGCAGGCCCGGTCGCAGCCGGCGGCGAGCTTGAGGTAGGCCCACGGGCCCTTGGGTTGGGTGCGCACCGGGAAGGACGCGGTGGGCGGGGCGTCCGGCGGCGGGGCGACGAGGGGCAGGGGGCTGTTCGTGCCGCTGACCGCGAGCGGGGCGCCGTCGCGGGCGCCGACGACAGGCTCACGCGCGTCCGCCGTGGGCGGTGTGGGCGCGGCGAGGCCCAGGGCGGCGGCGACGTGCTCGGGTAGCCGGGGGTACTCGGCGAAGCCGAGGACGCCGGCGGCCTCCGGCAGCGCCTCGGCGAGGTCGCTGCCGTAGCGCTCGGCCATGCACCCGATGACGAGCACCGGCACGTCGCGCTCGGTGGCCTCGAGGACGGTGTCGACCGACTCCTCGCGGGCCGGCTCGATGAAGGTGCAGGTGTTGACGAGGACGCAGTCGGCCGCTGCGGGGTCGTCGACGAGCGTGAAGCCGGCCTCGGCGAGACGGCCGGCGGCCTGCGCGCTATCGACCTCGTTGCGCCCGCAGCCCAGCGTGACGAGCGCCACCGCGGGCGGACGCACGCGCCCGGGGGCCGCGACCGCGACCGTCGACGCGTCGTCGGGCGGCTGGCTCACGCCACGACATCGACGTCGCAGGCGGCCCGCTCGGTGCTGCAGCTCACCTCGACGACCTGCCCGCTGCCCCCGAGGTCACCGAGCCCCTCGCCGTTGACCTCGATCTCGGCGTTGGCCGCGTCGCCGATGCGCAGGAGGATGTCGTCACCCTCGTAGGTCTCGCTGAAGCCCGCGTCGAAGATGCGCTCGTTGACGACGACCCCGTCGACCGTGACCCGCGCCCACGAGCCGGTGCCGACGATGGTGAAGTCGAGGACGATGCCGTCGGAGAGGTCGGGCTCCTCGGTCTCCTCCTCCTCGGGCTCGGTGGGCTCCTCGGTGGGCTCCTCGTCGGGGTCGTCCTCCGGCTCCTCGGTAGGCTCGACCGGGTCCGGGGTCGGCGCCGGCGTGTCCTCCTCGACGGGGTCGGGCGCGGCGACCTCGTCGGTCTCCTCGGCGTCGTCCCCGGCGATCGTGCCGAGGAAGGCGAGCCCCCCGATCACGAGCACGGCGACGACGGCGACGACGACCGCGATCGGCCTGCGCGCCTGCGTGGGCGTCTCGATCGGCTCGGAGGCCATCGTCCCCCACTCGCTGGCCTCGGGCCGCGCCTGGATGAAGGCCTCGACGAACGGGTCGGGGTCGAGCCCGAGGAAGCGCGCGTAGCTGCGGAGGAAGCCCTTGACGTAGACGTCGCCGCCGAGGTGGTCGAACTCCTCGCGCTCGAGTGCCGCGAGGAACGACTGGCGGATGCGCGTCTCCGAGGCCGCGTCGGCGAGCGTGATGCCGGCGCGCTCACGGGCCGCGCGCAGCGCATCGCCGATGCCGGTCGACATCTTCCGTCGCCTCCAAGGTGGCTTCCCGGGTCCACCGCCTGCTCGGGGGAGTCCGCGTGCCGGGCCGCCGGGTGGCGCCGGCGCGCGCGGGGCGTCGCCCACAGTATAGGGACGACACCGTCGGGCAGGGTCGGCCCCGAGACTGCCCGGGCAGCCGATGGCGCTGCGCGGGACCAACGCCTCAGGGGCCCGCGCCAGAGGATGCGAGGCACGCTGCCGCGAGCTCGCGGTCACCCTCGATCGCCAGTCCGTCTCCTTCGAGGTCCTGCCAGTCGACGGCGCCGTCGAGGACCCGCGCGAGGGCGCCGCCCCAGACCTCGACGCGCGCGTCGGGCAGTGCGGTGACCCGGGGACCGTAGTGCTTGCGCGCGAAGTCCACCCCCCACCAGCGGATCGGCGCCGACCCTGGCAGGGGGGCGACCTCGAGACGGACGACGCCCACGCGCGGGACGGCATGGGGCAGCACCTCGACGGGCAGTCGCGCGAGCGCGGCATCGGTGATGACGAGGCTCGCCGGGCCGGGTGGCAGCAGGACGCCGCCCGGCGCCTCGTCGTGGTCACCGAGCGGGTGGGCGAGCGTCGTCCACTCACGCTGCACGTAGCGCGCGAGCGCCTCGGCGAGCGTCAGCCGTTGCCCCGGCGCCGTGGCGGTCACGAGGCCCCACAGCGCCCGCGGCATCCGGCGCAGGCGCTCTCGCAGGCGCTGACCGCCCGCCTCGAGGGCCTCGAGCACCTCGACCGGGGACGCGGGCTCGCCACCGGGGTCGTCCGCCGTCGCCTGCGGCACCGGACCGGCGAGGGCCCCGAAGCGCCCGCGCGCAGCCTGCCCGTCGGCGTCGACGAGCCACGAGGCGGCGCCACCGACACTCACCCCGTTGGGCATGACGTGCTCCCACACCGTCGCCGTCCCGCCGAGCCGATCGACGGTCTGGCGGCGCTGGGCGGCCATGCCCTCGAGGATCGCCTGCTTCTCCATGTCCCCCGTCCGATTCGCGTGCCCGCAACCGAGATGCGATGGCGAGCAGCCTACGACAAGGGTGCGACGCCCACGGATCCGTGTCGATGATCCAACCTTCGCTCAAGACCGTGCCCCTCCCTGCCGATCACCGTGGGTAGTCGGCATGGCTGCGTCGCCTGTGACGTGGCCGAGACCTCGACCGTGCAGCCGGGAGGAACCGAGATGGGAGCTTCACGCGAGTCGCGCACCAGCATTCGACGCCACTTCGCGCTCGTCCTGGCGGTCGCGCTCGTCGCGGCGCTCCTGCCACCGACGGCGGCCTCAGCGGCCGGGGACGGCGAGTGGATCGTGCCCGCGGGCTCGGACCTGCCCGCCGGCGCCGAGGTCGTCGAGGACGTCGGGGTCGCCGACGCGCTCGTCGTGCGCAGCGCCGAGGAGCCTGCCGACGCGGTGGCCGCCGACACCGAGCTCACCTGGCTCGCCGAGGAGACCGACCCGTTCGTCGAGGACTACTCCGCCTACACCGACCCCGGGGTGACCGCGACCGGCGCACCTGAGCTGTGGAGCGAGGGCACCGCCGGGTCCGGGGGGCTCGTCGCGCTCATCGACACCGGCGTCGCTCCCGTCGACGCACTCGAGGGCTCCGTTGCCGGGGAGGTCGACTTCACCGGTGAGGGTGGCGGCGATGGCTTCGGGCACGGCACGTACATGGCCTCCCTCATCGCCGCGCAAGGACCGAGCGCCCCCGGGGCCGCCCCGGAGGCCGGCATCCTCTCGCTGAAGGTCGGCGACGACGAAGGCGCCACGAGCCTCGGTCAGGTCCTCGGCGCACTGCAGTGGCTCGAGGGTCCCGGCCGCTCGCTCGGCGTCCGCGTCGCCGTGCTCGCCCTCGGCGTCGACCCGGCCAGCGAGGCCGGTCAACTCCTCGACCTCGCGGTCCTGCGGCTCGCGACCACCGGCGTGCTCGTCATCACCGGCAGCGGCAACGGCGGGGAGCTCACCTCCCCGGCCACCTCTCCCGGGAGCCTCGCCGCTGGCGCGCTCGAGCAGGGCGAGGATGGCTGGCACGAGTGGGAGGGCAGCGGCCGCGGGGATGACCGCAACAGTGAGCCCCAACCGCAGGTGCTCGCCCCCGGCGTCGACGTCGTCGGGCACCTTGCCCCATCCTCGCAGGCGGAGAAGTCGGCTCGCGAAGGGGACTCGGAGACCGCGCGGGCCCGCCTCGACGCCGGACTCGTGCGCGGTTCGGGGACCTCCGCGGCGGCCGCGCTCACCGCGGGCGTTGCCGCGCTCGCGTCAGGCGTCAACCCCGACCTCGACGGCGCCGAGCTCGCTGACGCCCTCGTGGAGGGCGCTGGCGGCAACGCCCAGCTCGATGCCCGGGCCACGGTCGACGCGGCGTCGACGATGACCTCCGAGCGCCCGGCGATCGACCCCGACGAGATCGCCGGGGCGGCTCCCGGGCGCGGCGCCGAGCGTCGCAGCGAGCGCGCCGACGAGGCTCTCGCCTCGGCGGGGCCGCCCGCAGTGGGGCTCGCGACTGGCGCGGGCTCTCGCGGCGGTCCACCGCCTCAGGCTGCGGCTTCCGCCACCGTCGACGCCACTGCTGCTCCGATGCCGACGGTGGCGCGCTGGGTCGCCGCCGAGTGGAACGGCGAGGGGTGGGAGGCCTCAGACTGGGCCGTGGCCCGCTGGGTCGTGGCTCGCTGGGTGAGCGCGGAGTGGAGCGTCGCACGCTGGGTCGGCGCGGACTGGAACGCTGCGCAATGGGAGCGCGCCACCTGGGACGCCTCGGACTGGGACGTCGCACGGTGGGTCGCGGCGGACTGGAAGGTCGCGCGGTGGGTCGCCGCGGACTGGGACGTCGCCCGGTGGGTTTCCGACGGCTGGGACGTCGCCCGCTGGGTCGGCGACGACTGGGACGTCGCCCGGTGGGTGAACAACGACTGGGACGTCGCCCGCTGGGTGAACAACGACTGGGACGTCGCCCGCTGGGTCAGCGAGGACTGGGACGTCGCCCGCTGGGTCGGCGACGACTGGGACGTCGCCCGCTGGGTCGGCGACGGTTGGACGCTCGCCCCGCCGTCGTGATCGGTCGCCGCCATGAGCGATGAGCGCATGCCTCGCGCAGGCCTCGCGCTCATCGCCGTCACTGCGGCGGCCGCGCTCGCCCTCGCGGTCGCCGCCGTTGCACTCGACGCCCGCAGTGTCGAGCCCCTCGCGGCGCTCGCGGTCGCGGGCGGGATGGTGCTCGGCGAGCTCCTCCGGATCGAGCTGCCCTACCGGCACTCAAGCAGCGTGCGCTTCACCCTGTCCGACACGGCGTTCATGGTGAGCCTGCTCGTCCTCGACGCGGGCACCGTCCTGCTCGGCGTCGCCCTCGCCCAACTCGTCTGGCAGCTCGTCGACCGCGCCGAGGCGATCAAGTTCGTCTTCAACTTCTCCCAGTACCTCGCTGGTGCCGCCGCTGCGGTGCTGATGTTCGCTGCGCTCGGCGGCGCCGCCAGCCCGGCGCCGCTCGTCGAGGGACTCGCGTTCGCCGCAGCGATCGGGGCCTTCCTCGTCGTCAACACCCTCGCGGTGAGCGGGATCGTGGCCATCACCGCCGAGGCACCCTTCCGTCGCGCGCTGCGACGCATGGCCGCCACGAACGCCCTCGTCATCGCCTGCAACGGGGCGCTCGCGCTCCTCACGGTCATCGTGTGGCAGCAGAACCCCTACGCCCTACCGGCCCTCGCCGCCCCACTGGCCCTCGTCTTCGTGACGAGTCGCCAGCGTGTCGCGGCCCAGCTCGACCGGGAGCGCTCAACCGCCTTCGTGCAGACCGAACACCGCCTCGGCGAGTCGACGACGGCGCCGGACGTCGCGATGATCCTCGTCGAGGGGGTCGAGCAGACGCTCGCGCTGCAGAGCGCGGTGTGGCGCCACGGGCGTTGGGCAACGGGCGTCCCCCATGGCAGTGCACCGTGCCCCCTCGACCCCGACAACATCGAGCTCCAACACGGTCCAGCCGAGGCGTTCGGCCCCGGGGCAGGGGCCACGCCAGCGATCGGCATCGGCTTCGGCAGCGGGGTGCTCGTGGCCTGGCAGGGCGTCCTCGCCCCCTCGCGCGACGTCGAGCCGTGGCTGCAGCGTCTCGCGACCTCCGCCTCGGTGCACTTCGAGCGGGTCGAGGCGCTCACGGCCCTCGAGCAGGAGCGGGCCACGCTGCGCGCGGTCGTCGACCACACCGCCGATGGCATCTTCGTGCTCGACGCCGAGGGCGACCTCGCCCTGTGGAACCCCGCGATGCGTGATCTCACCGGCGTCGAGGAGGCGCTCGGACGGCCCGTCACCGACGTCCTCGGCCCCGGACCCTGGACCGCGGAGGGCGTCCACGACGTGAGCCCCGACGAGGAGTCCGACGACGACCGGCGGGTCTGGCGGGTCGCGGTCTCCGGGCTCACCGAGGGCCACGACGCCGGCCGGCTACGAGTCGTCGTCGTCCACGACGTCAGCGAGGAGCGCCGCGTCGCGCGGATGAAGGACGACATGCTCTCGGTGGTCGGTCACGAGCTGCGCACGCCGCTCACGCCGATCAAGGCGAGCAGCCAACTCCTTTCGCGCAGGGCCGACCAGCTCGACGAGGCGCAGCGCGCGAAGCTCCTCGCCCAGATCGAGCAGAGCGCCGACCACCTCGGTCGCCTCATCGAGGACCTCATCCTCGTCGCGCAACTGTCCTCGCGCGCCGCCACGCGCCCGCGCGTGAGTCCCGCCACCGCCGACCTCGTCGCCATCGTCGCCGAGGAGGTCGAACGGGTCCGGCAGGCCTCGGACCGGCACACCCTCGCGCTCGAGGCGCCATCGCAGATGCTCGGCACGACCGATGCGCTGCGCCTGCGACAGGTGCTCGCCAATCTCCTCGACAACAGCCGCAAGTTCTCCCCCGCCGGCTCGACGGTGACCGTGCGCCTCGTCGAGGACGGCGACGACGCGGTCCTCGACGTCATCGACGAGGGCCGGGGCATCCCACCGCGTGACCGCGAGCGGGTCTTCGAGCGCTTCGAACGCATCGAGGACCCGATGCGGATGACGACCTCCGGCGCGGGGTTGGGCCTGGCGATCGTCCGCGCCCTCGTCTCCGCCCTCGGCGGGCGGGTCGGCATCGTCGACGAGCCCCGCCGCGGCACGACGGTGCGCGTGCGCCTGCCACTGCTCGGCGTCGCCGACGCCCTCGATGGGCGGGCAGGCCGGACGCCGCAGTCCTCGGCCGCGCGGGGCTGAGCGGCGGCGTCAGCGTCGCCGGGCGAGCGCCCGCACCTCGGCGTTGAGGCGCTCGGCGGCGTCGGGACGCGCGAGCGCGCGACTGGCCTCGGCCATCGCCGCGCGACCCTCGGGGTCGTCGAGCATCTGCAGGACGAGGCCACCGAGGGCGCCAGCCTGGGCGGCCTCGTTGGAGAGCACGAGCGCGGCGCCCCGGCTCTCGAGGAACTCGGCGTTGGCCTGCTGGTCGCTGAACGGGCCCGGCACCACGACCGCGGGCAACCCCACCGCGGGCAGCTCCGCGAGCGTCGAGGCCCCCGCGCGGGCGATGCAGAGGTCCGCCGCGGCCATCGCGTCGACGAGACGGTCGCCGAGGAAGGCGTGGAGGTGGTAGCGCGCCGCGAGCTCGGCGGGCAGCCCGGCGGTGCGACGCTCGAGCTCGGCGTGGTCGAGCTGGCCGCTGACGTGGATGAAGTGGCAGCGCTCGAGGATCTCCGGCAGCACCGGGGCGACCCCGTAGTTCAGGGTGCGCGCCCCGAGGCTGCCGCCGTAGAGCAGGAGGACGGGCAGGTCCTCCTCGCTGAGGCCGAGCGCGACGCGCGCAGACGAGGGCTCGGCCTCAAGCAGCGCGGGCCGCACGGGGTAGCCGGTCACGACCGTCCGGTCCCCTGGCAGGGCTGCCGTGGCGTCCTCGAAGGAGGCCGCCACGCGTGTGGCCACACGGGCCTGGAGCCTGACGGCGAGGCCGGGGACGACATCGGGCAGGAAGACGACGACCGGCCGGCGCAGCAGCCACGCGGCCACGGCGACAGGCACGCTGACGTAGCCCCCGGTCGTGAGCACGACCTCCGGGCGCACACGGGCGAGCAGCACGATCGACTGGACGAGCCCGACGAGCAGACGGAGGATGGACCCCGCGGTCCTCAGCGGCGAGGCACCGCGCAGCGGCCCGCTCGCCACCGCGTGGAAGGGCAGGCCCCGCTGGGCGATGATGTCGCGCTCCATGCCGCTACGGGAGCCGACCCAGCGGACTTCGGGCGGCGGGTGCCCGCCCTGCTCCCAGGCGTCGAGCGCGGCGAGCGCGGGATAGACGTGCCCGGCGGTGCCGCCACCCGAGACCACCAGTCGCACGCCGTGCTCGCCCACCGCTGCCTCCTCGCGCCCGCGGCTCACGCGTGCCGGTCGTCGCGCTCGTCGTGACCGCCCTCGAGCTCCTCGACGGTCATGAGGACGTCGCGCGCCTTCGAGCCCTGCGACGGCCCGACGACGCCGAGCTCCTCGAGCTCGTCCATGATCCGCCCGGCGCGGGCGAACCCCACCTTGAGCTTGCGCTGGAGCATCGAGGTCGAGCCGAGCCCGGAGCGCACGACGAGCTCCCTGGCCTTGCTCGTGAGGTCGGTGTCGGAGGCGTCGCCGTGGGTGAGGTCGGCCATCTGCGCCGCCTCGCCCTCGCGCACGATCCCCTCGATGTGCTCGGGCTCGCGCTGGGTCTTGCAGGCCTCGACGACGGCCTCGATCTCGGGCTCGGTGACGAGGCAGCCCTGGATGCGGTGCGGCTTCGACGCGTTGGCGGGGGTGAAGAGCATGTCGCCGTCGCCGACGAGCTTCTCCGCGCCACCCTGGTCGAGGATCGTCCGGCTGTCGGCCTGCGTGGCCATCGCCAGGGCGATGCGCGAGGGGATGTTCGCCTTGATGAGCCCGGTGACGACGTCGACGGAGGGCCGCTGCGTCGCGACGATGAGGTGGATGCCGACCGCGCGCGCCATCTGCGCGATGCGCACGATATGGCTCTCGACGTCGCGCGGGGCGACCATCATGAGGTCGGCGAGCTCGTCGATGATGAAGAGCATGTACGGCAGCGGCTCCCAGCCGGCCGCCTCGCCGGAGGCCCCGCCGTCGTTGCGGTCGGCCTCGCCGCTGGCGGCGGGGGCGGCGCGCACCGTGCCGCTCGCGACCGCCTCGTTGTAGGCGTCGACGTTGCGGTAGCCGAGCAGCGCGAGACGCTCGTAGCGCTGCTCCATCTCGTCGACCGCCCAGGCCAGCGCCTCGGTGGCGCGCTTGGGGTCGGTGACCACCGGGGTGAGCAGGTGGGGGGCGCCCTCGTAGTGGTTGAGCTCGACGCGCTTGGGGTCGACGAGGATCATCCGCACGTCGGCGGGCGTGGCCCGCATGAGGATCGAGGTGACGATGCCGTTCATCGTCACCGACTTGCCCGAGCCCGTCGCCCCGGCGATGAGCAGGTGCGGCATCTTCGCGAGGTTGACGAGCACGGGGTTGCCGGCGATGTCGACGCCCAGCCCGACGGTCAGCGGATGGCCCTGCGCGTCGGCCTCGGGGCTGCGCAGGACGTCACCGAGGGTGATGACCCCGCGGTAGCGGTTGGGCACCTCGATGCCGATCGCGGACTTGCCAGGGATCGGCGCGACGATGCGGATCTCGGGGGTGGCCAGGGCGTAGGAGATGTCGTCGGCGAGCTTCGTCACCGCGCCGACGCGCACGCCCTCCCCGAGCTGGAGCTCGAAGCGGGTGATCGTCGGACCCGAGGAGATCCGGCCGATGCGGGCGTCGACGCCGAACTGCGCGAGGGTGCCCTCGAGCGCCCGCGACATCTGCTCGCGGGCGTGCTGGCCGCCGCCGGCGGCCCGGCCGGTGCGCAGGAGGTCGAGGCCGGGCAGCGCGTAGTCGGCCCACGGGTCGTCGGCGGGCCGGTCGAGCCGGCGGGCGGCCGGCGGGCCCTCGGCGTCGACGCCAGCGGGCAGCAACTGGGTGTCGCTGAGCTCCTCCTCGGGCTCCGAGGCGGCCTGCCCGGCCTCCTCGTCGACGACCGCGGTGGCCTCCTCGTCGAGCAGGGTCGTCGTCGTCTCGCCGGGGGCCTCGTCGCCGCCGACGTCGGCGGTCGCGGGGCGCTCCTCGGCGGGGTCGACGTCGGGGTCGTCGATGCCGTCGACGACGTCGTCGTCGTCGATGTCCCGGCGCGCGCGGCGCTCCTCGGCCCGTGAGCGCGCCGACTGCGCCGCCTCGGCGACCCGCCGCGCGAGGGTCCGCGGCGGCGTCGCCGTCGCGATGAGCAGCCCGAGCAGCCCGAGCGGCACGAGGATGACGACGCTGCCCCACGTCGCGGCGACCCGCTCGAGGGGCACCGCCACGGTCGCGCCGACCCAGCCGCCGGCCTCGTGGAGCTCGCCGAGGGGCGCCTGCCAGCTCGGCGCGCCCTGCGCGAGGTGCCACAGCCCGATCGCGGAGAGCCCGACGAGGGCGAGCCCGACGACGACGCGGATGGTCGCCGGGCGCGGCTCGAGCAGGAGGACGACGCCGCCGACGGCCATCACCGCGGGCACGCCGTAGGCGAAGACGCCGACGAGCCCGCGGAGGGCCTGGGCGAGGGCGAAGCCGACGATGCCGGCGGCGTCGGCGTAGAGGCCGAGCGCGGCGAGGGCCGCGAGCACGATCAGGCCGAAGCCCCAGCCACCACGGAGGTGGTCGCGCACCCGCGGGGCGTCCCCGCTGCCCGCGCGTGCGCCCTTGCCGCCGGAGTCGCCCTTGCCCTTCGCGCCCCCCTTGCCCGCGCCCTTGGCCGGAGCCTTGCCCTTGGCCGGGGCCTTGCCCTTCGCCGCCGGCTTGCCCTTCGCCGCCGGCTTGCGCGAGCCCTTGGCGGCCCGGGGGCTACCAGCCCCCTTCGCGGAGCGCTTGCGCTCGCTCGTCGTCGACATCGCGCTAGGCCTCGACGATCTGCACGTGGATGACGGGCCGGCGCCCGACCTCGTCGCGCCAGAAGCGGGCGAGGGTCTGGACGGCCTGGCGGCGGATCGTCGCCTGGTCGCCGTCGTGGTCGACCCGGTCGAGCTCGGTGGCCAGCGCCGTGGAGGCCTTCTCGAGCAGGCCCGCCTGCTCGGGCTCGTAGATCACGCCCTTCTGGGTCACCGCGGGGTCGCCGAGCAGCCGGGCGCGGGTGTCGATGACGACGACCGCGACGCAGATGCCGTCGGCGGAGAGCTGCTCGCGGTGGCGCAGCACCGCGTTGCCGACGTCGCCGACGCCGAGTCCGTCGACGTAGACGCGGCCGGGCTGGAAGCCCTCGCCCTTGCGCACCCGCCCGTCCTCGAGCAGGACGACGTCGCCGTCGACGCAGACGAGCGCCTGGTCCTCGGGCACACCGCACTCCATGGCGATGTCGCGGTGGGCGACGAGGTGACGGTACTCCCCGTGGATCGGGATGAAGGCGTCGGCGCGCAGGACGTTGTGGAAGAACTTCAGCTCGTCGGCCGCGGCGTGGCCGGAGACGTGGATCGGCGCGACGCCCTTGTGCACGACCGTCGCGCCCTGGCGCACGAGCCCGTTGATCGAGCGGTAGATCGCCGACTCGTTGCCGGGGATGACGCTCGAGGCCATGACGACGGTGTCGCCGCGCTCGAGGGTGACCTGGCGGTGGCGTCCCGCGGCCATGAGCGAGAGCGCGGCGAAGGGCTCGCCCTGGCTGCCGGTGCAGATGATCGCGACCTGCTCGCGGGCCAGGCCGGCGACCTCGCGCAGGTCGACGACGTCCTCGTCGGCGTAGCTGAGGTAGCCGAGCTCACGGGCGATCGGCATGTTGCGCAGCATCGAGCGGCCGACGAAGCAGATCTTGCGCCCCGCGGCGACCGCGGCGTCGATGGCCTGCTGCACCCGGTGGATGTGGCTCGCGAAGGTCGTGAGGACGATCCGCCCGGTGGCGTGCTCGAAGACCTCGTGCATCGTCGAGCCGACGGTCTTCTCGCTCGGCACGAAGCCTGGGCTCTCGGCGTTCGTCGAGTCGGCGAGCACGAGCGCGACGCCGTCGTCGCCGAGCGCGGCGAGGTGGGGGACGTCGGTGGGGTGGCCGTCGATCGGGGTCTGGTCGAGCTTGAAGTCCCCCGAGTGCAGGATCGTGCCGTGCGGGGTGTGCACCGCCACGGCGAGCCCGTCGGGGATCGAGTGGGTCACGCCGACGAACTCGAGGTCGAAGGGGCCGACATCCCGGCGCTCGCCGGCCTCGACCTCGTGCAGGTCGGCGTCGATCTCGGGGTGCTCCTCGAGCTTGGCCTCGATGAGCCCGACGGTGAGCTTCGTGCCGTAGACCGGGACGCTCGGGAACTCCCGCAGGAAGAACGGCAGGGCCCCCATGTGGTCCTCGTGGCCGTGGGTGATGACGACGGCCTCGATGTCGGCGGCGCGCTCGGCGAGCGCACCCCAGTCGGGCAGGATGAGGTCGATGCCGAAGTGCTCGGCGTCGGGGAAGATGAGGCCGACATCGACGATGAGCAGGCGGCCGTCGACCTCGATCGAGGCCATGTTGCGCCCGATCTCACCGAGCCCCCCGTAGAACGCGATGGCGACCGGTGGATGCGGGGAGGTCACGATGAGGGCTCCATGAGGCCGTAGCTGACGAGGGCGTGCTCGATGACCGCGAGGGTCGCCTCGTCGACGTCGACGAGGGGAGCGCGGACCGGGCCGGCGGGCAGCCCGAGCCGCCGCAGGGCGGCCTTGAGCGGCCCCGGGCTGGGGTCGGTGGTCATGAGCGCGCCGATGAGCGGCAGCAGCCGCTGGTGACGCGCCCGGGCGCGGGCGGGGTCGGTGGGAAACGCCGCGATCATCTCGGCGAAGTCCTCACCGGCGAGGTGGGCCGAGACGCTGATGACCCCGGCGCCGCCGACGGCGAGCATCGGCAGCGTCGCGGCGTCGTCGCCGGCGTAGATGACGAAGTCCTCCGGCGCCCGCGCGGCCACCCACGAGGTCTTGCCGAGATCGCCGACGGCGTCCTTGACCCCCGCGATGTTGCCGACGCGCTCGGCGAGGTCGACGACGGTGTCGACGGCGATCTCGCGCGCGGTCCGCCCCGGGATGTTGTAGAGGATGACCGGCAGGTCCCCGGCGGCGCCGGCCACGGCCTCGAAATGGGCGGTGAGGCCGCGCTGCGACGGGCGGTTGTAGTAGGGGGTGACGACGAGGATGCCGTCGACGCCGGTCGCGGCGGCCTCACGCGTGAGGGCGACGGTCTCGGCGGTGGCGTTCTTGCCGGTGCCGGCCACGACCGAGGCGCGCCCGCCGACGGCCTCGACGACCGCGCGGAACATCGCGAGGGTCTCGTCGTGCGACAGCGTCGGCGACTCGCCGGTCGTGCCGCACACGACGAGGCCGTCTGAGCCATGATCGACGCAGTGCGCGGCGAGGCGCTGCGCCCCGTCGAGGTCGAGCGAGCCGTCGGCGTGGAAGGGCGTGGCCAGCGCGGTCAGGACCCGTCCGAGCGGCGGGTCCGGCGTGGGGTGGTCCTCAGGCGTGCTCATGGTTCGGCGAGTCTAGCGGCCACCCCGCCGGCGGCGTCGGAGGTGGCGTGGACGCCGCCTCCGCCCCGTCAGCCCTGATCGCCCCGGCCACCGCCCGGCGCGAGGCGGAACGTGAGGACGAAGCGCGCGCCCCCCTGCGCGCCGGGCTCGTGGTGGACCTCCGCCCCCATGGCCTCGCAGAGCTCGCGGACGAGCGGCAGGCCCACCGCGCCCTCGCCGTCGGGCTCGAAGAGCCGCTCGGCGTGCGGCTCGGGCACCCCCGGTCCGTCGTCGGTGACCGCGAGGACGCCGTGCCCGCCGCTGCGGCGCGCGGCGACGTGGGCCCGGGTGCCCGCAGGGGTGTGCTCGGCGACGTTCTCGAGGAGGTTGAGCACCGCCCGGCGGGCCGCGCGCCCGTCGCCGACGACGGTGATCGCCGGCACGTCGACGGTGACGACGTGGCCCTCGAGGCGCTGCGCCAACGCCGCCTGGGCGTCGGCGACGACGTCGTCGAGGGCGACGGGCTCAGGCCGGGCCTCGCGCAGGAGGTCGAGCGCGGCGGCGTCGCCGAGCTCGGCGACCGCGGTGTCGAGCTCGGCGAGCCCGGTGCGCAGTCGCGCGGCGAGCTCGGCCTGGCGCGCGGGCTCGACCTCGCCGGACGCGAGGGTCGTGGCGAGCCCCTCGAGCTCACCGAGGCGGCGCGAGGCCTCCTCGCCGGCCTGCTCGACGTAGCGGCGACGGCGCTGCCCGCGGTCGCGGGCGCGCGCGGCCTCGAGGCCGGCGTCGGCGATGAGCTCGTGCAGCCGGCTGGCGTAGGTCGCTGAGAGGTAGCCGACGCTGACGAGGCCCGCGCCGCTCGCGGCGAGGACCGCGAGGCGGTCACCGAGGTCGGGGCGGTGGAGGAGCTCAGGGGTCAGCCCGAGCTGCTCGAGGCCGAGCTGGCCGAGGCCGAGCAGCAGGCACAGCAGGGTGAACCACGCCGCGCTCGCGGGCCCGAGGAGCAGCCCGGCGCTGACGACGACGATCGCGTAGAGCAGGACGAGCCCCGAGCCGGTGCCCCCGAAGAAGGCGATCGCCGAGGCGAGGACGACGGCGTCGGCCACGAGCGAGACCGTCACCATCGTCCGCGGGTAGCGCAGGGAGCGGGCGAAGTAGACCGCGGTGACGACGACGAGCACCGGCACACCGAGGGCCAGCGGCAGGGCCGTCGCACCGAGCCGCCACACGAGCAGCGCGACGATGAGCGTCCAGGTGACCCCACCGACCGCCCGCACGTAGCCGAAGCGGCGCAAGAGGACGACGTCGGGCGCCTGCACGCGCCAGTCGGCGCGCGCGAGGAGCGGTCGGTCGGCGACGGCGGGCTGCATGGGCGGGATCGTAGCGGCGTCGCGACCCCTGCGGCTGCAGCGGAGCGAGCCCCGCGCCGTCGGCGGTAGGCTGCCGGGCGCGTGCCCGCGCCCAGCGGGCCCGGCGTGGCGTCGACGGAGGTGGGATGGCCCGAGCGCAGCCTCGCGGGAGTCAGCCGATCCCCTGGCATCGGCGGCTGCCCACGCGACTCGTCGCGGTCGTGCTGCTCGCCGCCCTGCTCCTCGCCCTGGTCTACGCCTTCGTCGGTGACCCTGCGCTGCGCCGGCTCCTGCTCGAGACCGAGACCGAGCGCCTCGCCGTGCAGGCCAGCACCACCGCCACCGCCCTGTCGGTCGATCTCGAGCGGGCCACCGACGAGCTCGAGGCGCTCGCGGGCTCGCCGAGGCTGCGGCCCTCCCGACCCGTCGAGGAGCTGCGCGACGACCTCGCCCTGCTCGACGAGGCCAGCGGAGCGTTCGAGGCCTTCACCGTCCTCGACGCCGACCTCCGCATCGTCGCCCGCCCCTCGGCGCCCGGCGACGAGGGCGAGAGCCGGGCCGAGCGGGACTACACCGCAGCGCTGGCCGACGACGAGACCGTCGTCGAGGAGGTCTCGGTCGACGCCGCCGGCGACTTCGCGCTCGCGCTCGCGACGCCGCTGCGCGACGACGGGGCCACCGTCGGCCTGCTCGCGGCCTCCCTCGGCCTCGCCGACAGCAACCCCCGGTTCTACGCGCCGATCCTCGCCCCCGACCTGCCCGAGGGCTGGCAGGCGCGACTCGTCGACGAGCGCGGCATCCTCCTGGCGGCCTCCGACGAGGCGATCCAGGGCGAGGACCTCGACGCCCTCGACCGCTCCGGTGACCCGGTCGTGGCCGCCCTGCTCGACCAGGGCGCCGGCAGCCTCGAGGTCGACGGCTGGCTCGCCGAGGCCGCCGCGGTGGCCGGCGCCCCCTGGTTCGTCGTCGTCCAGGAGTCCTCCGCGGCGGCCGCGGGGGAGATCAACACGACCCGCGCGCAGCTCGCCGTCGCCGCGGCCGCAGCGATCGTCCTCGCCGCGCTCGTCGCCCTGCTCATCGGCCGTCGCACCGTCGCCCGCGTCTCCGAGCTCTCGGTCGGCCTGCGCAGCCTCGCCGCGCGCGGGCAGGCCCCGCGGGTCGACGACGACGGCGACGACGAGCTCGCCGCCGCCGCCCGCGCCTTCAACCGCATGCTCGCCGAGCGCGAGCGCACCGACGCCGAGCTCGCCGCGCGCAAGGCCGAGCTCGAGCAGGCCGTCGCCGCGCGCACCGAGACGCTGCGCCGCTACCTCCTCGCCCTGCAGGTCGGCCGGCTCGGCATCTGGGAGTGGGAGGTCGAGAGCGGCGAGATGCACTGGTCGGAGAACATGGAGGCGACGTTCCGCGGCATCGGCCTGCGGCTGCCCTCCACCTACGACGAGCTGCTCGAGAGCATCCACCCCGAGGACCGCAGCACCTTCGCCGAGACCCTCGCGGAGACGATCCGGGTCTCGACCCCGCTCGAGGTCGAGGTGCGGCTCAACAGCGCCACCGGCGAGGAGCGCTGGCTGCGCACGCTCGGGGGCGCCGTCGCCGACGCGCAGGGCTTCGCCGAGCGCGTCATCGGCGTGACCATCGACGTCACGACCGAGCACGAGGCCGCCCGGGAGCTCGCGGCGCGCGCCGAGCGCGAGCACGCCCTCGCCGAGCTCGGCCGCCTCGCGCTCGGCGAGGTCACCGCCGACGCCCTCGCCCAGGACACCGCCGGGGTCATCGGCGCGGTCATCGAGGGCGCCGAGGTGCGCCTGCTCGAGGGGCCCGACCGTGGCGGCGCCCTGCGGCCGGTCGGCAGCAGCGTCGCCGGCGGCGAGCACGAGGCGGTGTCCTCCGAGGCGATCGTGCGCGACACGATCGTGCGCGAGGCCGACGGCAGCGCGCGCCTGTGCACGTCGATCCCCGGGCACCGCGCGGAGTGGGGCGTCCTCGAGGTCACCGCCGCGCGCATCGGCGCGGCGGAGTCGGAGTTCATCCGCTCGGTCGCCAAGGTCCTCGCCGCGGCGGTGGCACGCCTCGAGCTCGACGCCCAGCTGCGACGGGGCCAGCGCCTCGAGGCGGTGGGACGGCTCGCCGGCGGCATCGCCCACGACGTGATGGACCTCCTCACGAGCCAGCTCGCCCACATCGAACGGCTCGGCGGGAGCCTCGGGCCCGAGCACCGCGCCGAGCTCGACGACGTCGTGCGGGCCGCGCACGGCACGGCGACGCTCACCGACCACCTCCTCACCCTCAGCCGCAGCGCCGAGCGCGAAGCGGTCGACGTCGACATCGCCGAGCTCATCAGGCGGATGCGTGGGGTGCTCGAGCGTCTCGTGCCCGACGCGGTGACGCTCGACGTCGCCGCCGAGGGTCCCGCGATCGCCCGCATCGACCCCAACCGCTTCGAGCAGGTCGTGCTGAGCCTCACCGTCAACGCGCGCGACGCGATGCCCGAGGGCGGGCGCCTCTCGCTGCGCACCGACGAGGTGGACCTCGACGCCGCGGAGGCCGCCCGCTTCGGCGTCACCGCCGGCCGCTTCGTGCGCGCCGTCGTCGCCGACACCGGCATCGGCATGGACGACGCCACGCGCGAGCGCGCCGTCGAGCCGTTCTTCACGACCCGCCCGGAGCGCGCGCCCGGCCTCGGCCTGTCCTCGGCCTCGGGCATCGTCGCCTCCGCCGACGGTGCGCTCGACCTCGACAGCGCGCCCGGGCAGGGCACGGTCGTCACCGTGCTCCTGCCGGCGATCAGCCCGGCGGGCACCCCGCCCGACCGCGCGGACGCCCCGACGCCGTCAGCGAGGATCCTCCTCGTCGAGGACGCGCCCGAGGTCCGGTCGCTCCTCGCCGCCGAGCTCGAGCGCGCCGGTCACGTCGTGCACGCCGCCGGGAGCTGCGCCGCCGCGTCCGCGCAGCTCGCCGACCACGGCATGCCCGACCTCGTGATCACGAACTTCATCCTCACCGACGGCGGGGGCCTCGACCTCGCGCGCCTCGCGCGCTCCGGGCAGGCCCAGCCGCCGGTGCTGCTCATCTCCGGCTACCACCAGGCCGTGGTCGGGGCCGGCCCGCGGACGCGCTGGCTCGCCAAGCCCTTCACGCCCACGACGCTGCGCGAGGTCGCCGAGGAGATGCTCCGCGACCACGGCCCTCCAGCGCAGGCCTAGCCGCACCCCGGTCGCCCCACGGCGGCCTCAGACCTTGCGGTGCTCCGGGGTCCAGCTGCCGTCGTCGTGGCGGGTGAAGTCCTGGAAGAGCCCCGGTGCCTCGGCGAGCATGCGCGCGGCGATCGCATCGAAGACGAGCCGCAGCTCCTCCTCGGCGCCCGGCGCGGTGCGCATCTCGATGACGTGGCGCAGCGTGCGCACGTTCGCCGTCCAGATGATGTCGGTGCTGAGGCCGATCGGCGCGAGGCGTCGCAACGCCGAGGTGACCTCCTTCTTCTCGTGGAAGGGCACGCCCTCCTCGTCGAGGCCGAGCTCGTCGGCGGCCGAGCGCTGGAACTCCTCGAGCTGCTCGACGATCGAGAGCACCTGCTCACGCAGCGGCTCGAGCGCCGGCGGCACCCGGAAGCCGATGTCGGCGAGGCGCACGAAGCGCAGGCTCTCCTGGCTGAAGGCCGAGCCGGCCCGGTGCCGCACGAGCTCGTGGGTGAACACCCGCGAGACGCCGCGCAGCGCGAGGGTGTAGTTCGCGTGCTCGAGGACGCTGCCGTGCCCGGAGCGCAGGATGTTGCCGAAGTACTGCCCCTGGTCGGTGCGCACGCGCGAGACGTTGGGGTTGAGCCCCGGCTCCCATGAGCGGTAGCACGCCCGGCCGGCGGCCTCGACGAGGAGCTCACCGGGGTTGGGGGCGCCGTCGGCCTCGTCGAGGCGCCGGTCGAGCCAGGAGGCCCCCCCGACCTCCTCGAGGTAGCCGCGCAGCCCCTCGAGGTCGAGCTGCGGACGGGCCAGGACGAAGATCGACGGCTGGGTCTCGTGCATGACGCGGGCGCTCCTCTGCGACGGGTGCTGACGCGGGCGACGACGGGCGGGGGACGGCGGTGGCCGGCGGGTCAGAGCGAGGCCGCGAGGATCCCGAAGAAGGCCAAGACGACGAGCACGCCGAGCACGGTGAGGACGAGCCCGATCCAGCCGAGGACGCGACCGACCCTGCCGAAGTCGTCCCGGTAGCGGCCCGGCTCGGCGGCGACCTCCTTGCGGCACTGGTAGCCGAAGACGAGCGCGAGGATCGCGCCGATGACGGGGATGACCACGAGCCCGAGGATGCCGAAGATGAGGCTGAGGATGCCCGAGGTGGGGTGCTCGAGGTTGCCTGGCGCCGTCGTCATCGCTTCACCCTCCTCTCCACCGTTGGCGGCCAACGTAGCGGGCAGGCCCGGCGACCGCGAGGGCCCGCCCCGGCGACGCTCAGTCGAGCAGCGCCTCGAGGCCGACGGTCAGGCCCGGGGTGTGGGCGATGCGCTTGACGGCGAGGAGCACGCCGGGCATGAACGCCGTGCGGTCGACGGTCTCGTGGCGGATCGTCAGCGTCTGGCCGGCCGCGCCGAAGCGCACCGACTGGTTGGCGAGGACCCCGGGCAGGCGCACCGCGTGGACGGGCACGTCGCCGGCCTGCCGCCCGCGGCTGGGCTCGCCCTCGGGGCCGGGCACCCGCGGCGCGGCGCCACGCGCCGCGGCGATGAGCTCGGCGGTCCGCAGCGCCGTGCCGCTGGGAGCGTCGACCTTGCCGGGGTGGTGCTCCTCGATGATCTCGACGTCGGGCAGGTGGGGGGCCACCTGCGCGGCGAGGCGCATCATGAGGACCGCGCCGATCGAGAAGTTCGGGGCCACGAGGCAGTGCGCCGGACCGGTGCGCTCCTCGAGCGCGGTGAGGTCGTCGGCGTCGAGGCCGGTCGCGCCGACGACGACGTGGACGCCGCGCTCGAGCAGCCACGCGGCGTTGCGCGCGACGCTGTCGGGGGTGGAGAACTCGACGGCGACGTCGGCGCCGTTGTCGACGACCTCGGAGAGCGCGTCGCCGACGTCGACCTCGGCGACGAGCTCGAGCTCGGGGTCGGCGGCGACCGCCTCGCAGGTGACGGTGCCCATGCGCCCCTTGGCGCCGATGACCGCAACGCGCGTCATGCTCTGCCCCTCCTCAGGCGGCCACGTCGGCGCGCCCGGCGAGCTCGGCGGCGCGCTCGTCGCTGACGGGCCCGACGACCGCGAGGGAGCGGGGGCCCGACAGGAGCGCGCCGGCGACCGCGCGGACGTCCTCGCCGGAGACCGCGTCGATGGCCTCGACGAGCTCGTCGAGGCTGATGAGCGGCGTGCCGGTGACCAGCGACTTGCCGAGGCGGCTCATCCGGCTGCCGGTGTCCTCCATGCCGAGCACGAGCGCGCCCGACAGCGCTCCCTTCGCGCGCGCGAGCTCCTCGGCGCCGAGCCCGTCGACGGCCGCGCGCTCGAGCTCGGCGACGACGACGTCGAGGACGGCGTCGGCGCGCTCCGGGGCCGTGCCGGCGTACACCCCGAAGGTCCCGCCCTCGGCGTGCAGCGAGAGGTAGCTGAAGACCGTGTAGGCGAGCCCGCGCCGCTCACGGACCTCCTGGAAGAGCCGCGAGGACATGCCCCCGCCGAGCGCCTCGTTGAGCACGTGGGCGGCGTGGCGGCGCGGGTCGTCGCGGGCGATGCCGAGGCCGCCGAGCACGACGTGGGTCTGCTCGGTCGGGCGGCTGCGCACCGCCAGGGCCTGGCCGATCCGCCCGGGCCGGCGACGGGCCACCGGCCTCGGCGCGTCGGCCTGCCAGCCCTCGAGCGCGGCAGCGACCTCGGCGACGACGTCGTCGTGGACGACGTCCCCGGCGACGGCGACGACGACGTTGCTCGGGGCGTACTGCCGCCGGTACCAGCGGTTGAGCTGATCGCGGCTGAGGCCGCGGATCGTCGCCTCGTCGCCGAGCACCTCGCGGCCGAGCGGGTGGGCACCGAAGACCGCCTCGCTGAACACCGAGTGGACGAGGTCGTCGGGGGTGTCGAGGTGCGAGTGGATCTCCTCGACCACGACCTCCCGCTCGGCCTCCACGTCGGCGCTGCGGATGCGCGAGCCCGTCACCATGTCGGCGAGGACGTCGATGGCGAGGGGCAGGTCGCGATCGAGGCACCGCACGTAGGCGCAGGTGTGCTCCTTGGCGGTGAAGGCGTTGAGCTCACCGCCGACGGCGTCGATGACCTCGGCGATGTCGCGCGCGCTGCGCCGCCTCGTGCCCTTGAAGAGCAGGTGCTCGAGGAAGTGGCTCGCGCCGGCCACCGGCGCGCGCTCATGACGCGAGCCGGTGCCGATCCAGAAGCCCACCGCGACCGAGCGCACGCCGGGCACCCGCTCGGTGATGACGCGGGTGCCCTCGGCGAGCGTCGTGACGGTCACGCCCTCGGGCAGGGCCGCCGTCGGGGCGGCGTCGGCCCCGGCTGGCGCCGGGGCCTCGGCGACGTCGGTCACGAGCGGCTGCGCCGACGGCGTCGGCCGCCGCCCTCGCCCTCGCCCTCGCCCTCGCCCTCGCCGCCGCGGCTGCGGGTGCGCTGACGCTCGCCACCGCCCTCGCCACGCCCACGGCGCGGCGAGCGGCCGGTGCCGCCACCCTCGGTGCCGCCACCCTCGGAGCCGCCGCCCTCCTCCTCGGAGGTCTCGGGCTCGGCCTGCGCGGGCTCGCTCGAGGACGGGGCGCTGCTCCCGGCGTCCTCGACGATGCCGAGCTTGAACTTGCGGCCGTCGACGACGTCGATCACCTCGACCCAGAGCTTGTCACCGACGGTGACCGCCTCGTCGGCGTGGCCGAGGCGCTTGTCGCCCCCGAGCTTGGAGATGTGCAGCAGCCCGTCGTTGCCCGGCGTGAGGGAGACGAACGCGCCGAAGTCGGTGGTCTTGACGATCGTGCCGTAGTAGCGCTCACCCGGCTGGGGCACGACGGGGTTGGCGATCGCCCGGACACGGTCGAGGGCCATCTGCGCCTTCTCGCCGTCGGCGGCGAACACCTGCACGACCCCGCGGCCCTCGGCGTCCTCGACCGAGACCTGCGCCCCGGTCTCGTCCTGGATCTCGCGGACGATCTTGCCCTTCGGCCCGATGACCTCCCCGACCTTGTCGAGGGGGATGTACTCGGTGATGATCCGCGGGGCCGCCGGGTTGAGCTCGGTGCGCGGCTCGCCGATCGCCTCGGTCATGACGTCGAGGATCTGCATGCGGGCGTCGTGGGCCTGGCGCAGCGCGCCGCCGAGGAGGTCGGCGGAGATGCCCGAGAGCTTCGTGTCGAGCTGGAGCGCGGTGATGAAGTCCCGCGTGCCGGCGACCTTGAAGTCCATGTCGCCGAAGGCGTCCTCGGCGCCGAGGATGTCGGTGAGCGTCGTGTGCTTGCCGTCCTGGGCCACGAGCCCCATGGCGATGCCGGCCACCGGGGCGTGGATCGGCACGCCGGCGTCCATGAGCGCGAGCGTCGAGGCGCACGTCGAGGCCATCGACGTCGAGCCGTTCGACGACAGCACCTCGCTGACGAGGCGCAGGGCGTAGGGGAAGTCCTCGACCTTCGGCACGACCGGCAGGACGGCGCGCTCGGCGAGGGCGCCGTGGCCGATCTCGCGGCGCTTCGGCCCGCGCATGAAGCCGGTCTCGCCGGTCGAGAACGGCGGGAAGTTGTAGTGGTGGATGTAGCGCTTCTCGGTCTCGGGGTCGATGGTGTCGAGGCGCTGGGCCTCCTTCGACATCCCGAGGGTGAGGATCGTGAGGACCTGGGTCTCGCCGCGCTGGAAGAGCCCCGAGCCGTGCGCCCGCGGCAGCACGCCGACCTCGGAGGACAGCGCGCGGATGTCGGAGGGTCCACGGCCGTCGATGCGCACGCCGTCGTTGACGATGCGGCGCCGGATCGTGACCTTCTCGAGGGAGCGGAAGGCGTTCTTGGCCTGGCTCTCGAGCTGCTCGTCGGTGAACTCGAGGTCGCCGGCCTCCTCGAAGACCGCGTCGATCGCGGCCTCGCGCAGGTCCGCCGCCCGGCTGTTGCGGGTGGACTTGTCGACGCTGTCGTCGCGGTAGAGCGCCGCGAGGTCCTCGCCTGCGGCGCGCTCGACGACGGCGTAGACCCGCTCGTCGTAGGCCGGGTAGAGCGGGTAGTCGGAGCTGTCACGGGTGCCGGCGGCCTCCGCGAACTCGAGCTGGAGGTCGCAGAGGTCCTTGAGGTAGCCCTTCGCGGTCTCGAGCGCCTGGGCGAGGAGCTCCTCGGTGGGCGCGACCCCACCAGTCTCGATGTGGTCGAGCGCCTGCTCGGTGGCCTCGGCCTCGACCATGAGCACGTCGATCTCGCCGCTGTCGGGGTTGAGCCGACCGGCGACGACGAGGTCGAAGACCGCCTCGTCGGCGAGGACGTCGAACGTCGGGAAGGCGGTCCACTCCCCCGCCCGGTCCATCGCCAGGCGCACCCCGGCGACCGGGCCGTCGAAGGGGATGCCGGCGAGCATCGTCGCCATCGACGCGCCGTTGATCGCGAGGACGTCGGGTGTGTGGTGCTGGTCGGCGGCCAGCGTCGTGATGAGGATCTGGATCTCGTTGCGCAGGCCGTCGTTGAAGGCCGGGCGCATCGGCCGGTCGACGAGCCGGCACGTGAGGATCGCGTTCTCCGAGGGGCGGCCCTCGCGCTTGAAGAAGCTGCCGGGGATCCGACCCGCGGCGTACATCTTCTCCTCGTAGTCGACGGTGAGCGGGAAGAAGTCGAGGTGCTCCTTGGGACGGCTCGAGGCCGTCGACGTCACGAGCAGGCTCGTCTCACCGAGGTGGGCGACGACCGCGCCGCCGGCCTGGCCGGCGAGCTTGCCGGCCTCGAAGCGGATCTCGGACTCGCCGATGCGGGCAGAGCGTTCTGTGGTGCCGAGCGTTCCCATCAGGGGGTCTCCTTTGCGTGGGCCGCGACCGTGCGAGCGCAGCGGGTCGCGGCGGGGAGGCCCCGAGCGGGTCGACGTCTCACAGGCGGCCAGCTCCCAGTGGCCACGGCTGCGCGGGCGCAGCCGTCGCCACCGGCAACTGACGAGCGTGACGAGCGCATCGACGTCCTCGGGGCCGGTACGACGACGCCGAGCCCGTGGAGGGCTCGGCGCGGGCGTTCCTATCGGCGCAGGCCGAGTCGGGAGATGAGGGAGCGGTAGCGCTCGATGTCCTTGCGCTGCAGGTAGTTGAGCAGCCGGCGCCGGCGACCCACGAGCTGCAGCAGGCCACGACGCGAGTGGTGGTCGTGCTTGTGGGTCTTGAGGTGCTCGGTGAGGTGGGTGATCCGCGCGGTCATGAGCGCGATCTGCACCTCCGGCGAACCGGTGTCTCCCTCGTGGGTCGCGTATTCCCTGACGATCTCGTCGCGGTCAGGGGTGGTGGCCTTCGTCAACGTCACTCCTCTTGCCTCGTCTCGGTCCCGGCGGATGGACGGGGGCGCTGCCGGCGGCAGCGCGCGTCGGGAGTCGGCCTCGGTCGCGCTGACCGACGACTCTCCTGCGGCCTCGTGGCCGCGCACCCGGATCCGGGCACGACAGCGGTCGCCGGACGGGGCGACCAAGCATGGAGTCTGCCACGGCCCACCCGGCCGGACAACCATGCCGGGGCCCGACGACCTCAAGCCCTCCCCCGAGACGGTCGACGGAGAGGGGGTGCGCACCCTGCCGCTCGCCCCCATCGCCACGGCGGCGCTGCTCGTCGCCGCCGCGGCGTTGCTCGTCGCGGGCTGCGGCCACGACCGGGCCCCACCGGAGGTGGCACCGCCCGGCCCCGAGGCCTCAGCGCAGGAGCGTGACTCCGGGACTGCCGCGGCACTGCCCGACGTCGTCGGCGCCGACCTCGAGGCGGCCCGCGCGGCGCTCGTCGCGGCGGGGACCGCCGGGGTGCGGGTGCTCGCCTTCGACCCCGACGGCGCGGTCACCGCGCAGCAGCCGCCCGCCGGCGCACCGGTCGAGGACGACGCGCCCGTCCTCGTGTGGCTCGGCGACCCGCCGGCACCACCGCCGGCGCCGCCCACCGACGAGCCCGCCACGGCGGCCGCGCCCGACGCCGGCGACGCGCAGGA